>Ga0307377_10004377_pt1 | contig 15482 bp, 15 predicted proteins | sample TR3MG_FD_202535 | JGI IMG/M metagenome (GOLD analysis project Ga0307377, IMG submission 202535) | Soil microbial communities from Risofladan, Vaasa, Finland - TR-3 | ecosystem: Environmental > Terrestrial > Soil > Coastal area > Acid sulfate soil | place: Finland: Risofladan, Vaasa | collected... | reverse complement strand
AAACAATATGAGCAACTATACAGTAACGACAGACTTTGCTGCCAAGGATTCGTTGCCTTCTGGAGACAGTGGCAAAATCATTCGTGGCTCTGAGTTTACTACAGAATTCAACAACATTGCCACGGCGATTACATCTAAGGCAGATACAGCAAGCCCTACATTTACAGGGACGGTAACAATACCTGCGTTAACGTTTACAGGAACGTTGTCTACAGGGACTATTGACGGAGGTACGTACTAATGAGCTTACAAAGCACTATAAATGCAATTACAGGTGCAGGTGCTGCGGCCCTAGGCACGGGTGCGTTAGCTGCTATATATAAGGGCTATGAAGATCTTGGAAGTCTTGGAGACACTGCTTATGATCGCAGTCGTGACATTGCACAGCAAGGTTTAGGGCAAGCAGAGTTCAAGCCATTTACTGTTAGGTCCAGCACTGGTGGTATGTTTAGTGCTGACCCCGGCGGTAACGTAACTATGGGTCTAGGCAGTCAAGAGCAAGCAATACAGAACGCTCTTATGGCGCAAGCGCAACAAGGCATTGCTGGCGGCTTTGGTGGCGATCCTATGCAACAAGCTGCTGCTGAACAAGCATACGGGCTTGGCGGTCAGTTTATGGGCATGGCTGGTCAAGACCCTATGCAGCGTGAGCGTGACATCTACGGTAACATCCGTGCAATGCAGACCCCTGAAGAGCAACGTCAGCGTATGGCTCTTGAAGAGCGTCTGTTTACTCAAGGGCGTGGTGGTGTTTCTACTAATCTGTATGGCGGCACTCCTGAGCAGCTAGCTATGGCTAAGGCACAGGCTGAAGCGCAGAACCAAGCGTCTTTGATGGCTATGGAACAAGCACGAGCAGAACAACTACAACAGGCTAACATTGGTTCTGCATTTGCTGGGTTAGGTTCGCAGCTAGGCGCTCGTGATCTTGCAGCACAGCAACTACAGCAACAGATAGCGATGGGTAATCTTGTAGGTGCATACGCGCCACAGAATCAACTACTTGCGTTACAAGAAGCGTCACAGCTTTACCCACAGTTACAACAACGTGGTCAGCTTTACGGTGCTGGTATGTTTGGTGAAGCGTCTATGGGTGGTCTTGAGGCGTACCTTGGTGCAGGTCTTGGACAGGCTAACTTACTTGGTGCGTTAGGAACTGGTTTGTTAAGCGGATTGTTTGGAACCAAGTAGGAGAATATAATGGCACGTTTTGGACAAAGTTTTATACAAGCATTAACTAATCCTAGCTATCAACAGGGTTTGTTTACGGCTGCTCAAAATGCAGCTTCTGCTCCGGGTCGTTATTACGAAGAGCAAGAAAAGCAAAGAAAAGAAAGAGGTTTGCTTGGTGGTCTTATGGCTATTGAGCAAGCTGCTTCGTCGGGTACTTTAAACGATCAAATGCTTAAAGAAGCTGCTGGTTCTTTGTCTGGTCTTGGGCTACCTCCGGATAAAGTAATGGGCATTATTAGCAATGCTCGTCAGTTACAAAATACAGCACAAACAAAGAAAGAAGACGAAAAGAAAAAAAGAAAAGCTCTTGAAATGGTATCTTCTTTAGGTGAAGACTTTGTAGCAAACGCTGACCAAAGACTTTATGACGAAGCTATAATAAAAGATGTTTCTCGTCGTATTACAGCAGGACAAATAACTGATCTTTCTACTGCATTAGAGTCTGCTCAAAATCAAACTGTAGAAAAAAACAAACAAGACTACTATTCTACTATAGGTGCTTATAATCCACAAATAGGCGCTCTTGTAAAGCGAGGGGAATTTGAAACTGCCGATAAATTATATGCTGCTCTTAACCCGCCAGAAAAGAAACAAGAAGCCGAAAAAACTATGAACGATTTTGTTATCGGTGGCAGTATTCTTACTGAAGAAAACAGACCAAAGGTTTTTAATGCTGTTAGTTATTCTTCAACAGATATGAATGAAGCAATTAAAACAATGAATAGCTTAGAAACACAAAGTCTCAAAAACAAAACAGCACGGTACAAAGGACCAACACGACCAATAACTTATAATCCTAAAGGTGAACAGTATAGTATGCAAACAGGTTATGCTGATACTCTAAGTATTGATGCTCCGGTAGATCCTGAAACAGGAGAAATAGAAAAAGCATGGTTAAAAGATTTTCTTGAGTTCAGTGCTGAACGAATATTAGGAATGGGCGAGCTTACCCCGAAGGACAAAAAAAAGGACGATGAAGACGGTCAAGTAAACGGTCAAGTAAACGGTCAACCTCTTTCGGGTACTGGCACAGGCGCTGTAACGCCTAGGAATTTACTTTATAATCTTTCTTCTACCGCAGGTACTAGGTAAATTTATGGTTGCTTCTGAACAAGAATTATTGCCTATTCAGCCTACAGAAGAACGTAGGGAGCAAACTCCTGATATAGAAACAGCAGAGGTTGATCTGTATGATTTAATTTCTAATCCTAACAGTGTAATAGAGGAAGGTGCACAGAACTTTTATACCAGTTGGTTTAACAAATGGGGCGATACTCCTGTAGAAGAAATACCACAAGAAGAAGCCGCAAAGATGGCTGGTATTTTTTTTAATTCGTACATAGATACACCTGTTGATGAGATACCAGAAAATATACGTCCTCTTGTTATGCAGACTCTTATACAGGTAGCAGCAGAAGATACTAAAGGAACGTATGAGCAATGGGCTAACTCTATCCCAAAGCCAACTAACACATCAGAGGCTGCTGTTTATTCTCTTCTTAACGCTATTCCTTTTTATAACCCTACACAAGAAACAGTATCTCAAATAGCTTACATGGCAGGTTCTTCATTAAAAGGTAACTTGTTAGACAGAAACACTTTACAAGAAGAGTTCAACTACAGGGTTAGGCGTGAACAGTCGGATGCTGGTATTGTTACTGCTCCTGAAGTAGTTGGCGCAGTAGCTGATCCTGTCGGTATTTTGGGCGGTCTGTTTACTAAAGGTTTAGTAGCGTCTGGTAAACTTCCTGTTACTCCTGCTCTTATTGCTGGAGGAGGTTTTGAAGGCGGTAGCTTTGGTGCTCTTATGCCTGTTTATCCAGAGTTCGGGGATAGCCGTCTTCTTAATACAGGGGTAGGAACACTTTTTGGCGTGGGTCTTACATCAGCTTTAATGTCTCCTGCTATTGTTGCGGATGCTACTAGAGCCGCTGCGCGTAAAGCTGTTATTGTTCCTCCTAGACAGCAGACTGGGCCGTTAGAGGGTGCGCCTGTATCTACTTTTGATACTAGAGTTCAAGGGGAAGTAGAAGAAATACTAGAGGAGATCTCACCAAGAAACCAACAACCTTCTGCTGAACAGCCTACGCAGCCTACTGCAATAGGTGGTACAACACAACCTACCCCTGTTTCTTATAATGTTAAACCCTTTGTTAACCGTGTTTCTAAAACTGTATCTCCCATAGAAGCTCGTTCTGTTCTTATTAATAGTAATACTACTATAAGGGTACTCGACGAACAAATAAAACAACTAGAAGATAAAGCAGCTACGGTAAATACGAAGAGAAAAAGGAAACCTTTAGAGGCAAAGATAAAAGAGCTAAAGGCAGATCGAGAAAAAAGAATAGACGTTATTGACTCTAAGGTTTCTACTAACAACAAACAAATTGAACGTCTTAATAAGGTTGTAGAAGAGAGCGTAAAAAATCCTTCTGTTAGTGGTGCTATTCCTCGTGGTATTAGGGCAAAGCGTAGAGCATTAGAGTTAGAAAAAGAAAACGTTCTTCACTTAACTAATGGAAACGCTTTAGTTGACTGGGCTGATCCTGTTCAAGTAAAAGCTTTTAGAACATTTGTAGATACTGCTAACTATAAGTACACAAAGCCTCCTGAACCAGTACCTACAGGTAATAAAGTAGAGGATGCAATTGCTCAAGTTAACTACACAATAAGCACAGGAAGAATTAAAGAAACTGTTGAGGCTCCTGTTGAAAAAGACTTCATTGGTTTTGAGCCACGTGAGTCTTTGTCTTCTGCGGGTGTTCGTCCTTCTGTTCAATACGCAGCAGACTTAGCAGATCAAGGTTACGGCCCATCTAGTACACCGGGTTTTGATGTTAGTCCTTCTACTGCTCGTCGTGTATATAACAGAGATCCAGAAGCTTTCTCTGGCGTGGCCCCTGAGTTACGTACTAAAGAGCAGATGGGTAGGGAGATACTTAACGAAGAAGCTACTGCTGTTCAACGTGCTATAACGCAAGGAGAACTGGCTGGTTATTCTCCTGAAGAAGTTGCCAGTGATATGGTTAACTTTACTTATAGGGTAGAAGGTGGTTGGGATAACCTAGAAAAATTAGCTGTTAAAATACGAGAAGAAGATATAAATCAAGGCTATAATAGCATGGTTGATTTTGTTATGGACCCTGCTAATACCACTAAGCTTATGTCGGGTGAGTTCACAGAAGCCCTTCAGCCTTTGTGGATAATGGCAGAAAACAGAAGAATGCAGTACGGTTCTCGTATGCTTGATCTACAACAACAAGGCTTAGTTAACAGCGAAGCATATGTACAAGCAACAGGTGAGTACTTACTAGCTACAAAAATATCTGATGTGTACAAAGCAATAGGTTCAGCCAGAGGTAGGGCACTTAATCAACTAAAGAAAACACGACAGTTAATGCAAGCTAATGCCCGTAAGACAGCCAAGGGCGTAATCATCGACAATCTTTTTGGAGTTAAATGTGGCTAATCCTGTAATGACAGAAGCTTGTGCTCAAGCAGCTATCAGAATGATTTCGTTCCAAGAGCAGATGGCACAGAACGGTGTTTCTCCTGCTACTATATCTGAGCTTATATCAAGTGGTGTTGTTGTCGGAGAAAAACGGCCTATTACTACTAAGCTTTTAGTAGCGGCTACTGTTCTTCTTCCTCAATCATTGCTAGCTTCTTCAGGTATGTTAGTAGCTAACTTTCTTAGTGCCGCCAATCAAGTTTTTCTTAGAGGCACTAGAGAAACCATTAAAAGAACTGTTAGGGGAGCACGGACAGGAGACTTTACTGATTTAAAAGCACACTATCGTGCTACGTTAGGTCTTTTAGCTGGTGGTGGCAGCGACGCTCAGCTATACAGAAACGCTGCTCGTTTTATGTACTCTACATTTGTAGAGGGTAGGGCTTCTGACATAAGTTCTAATGTTGCTTCTATTGCAAGAGAGCGAGGACTTAAAAAGTCAGACGTTATTAAAGCAGCAAAGAATCTTTTATGGACACGTTTTTCTGAACAGAATAAATTAACCGCTGATACTCCTGACATTAAACAAATTGAAAAAGCTTTTAAGGCTTCTTTTAATACAGAAGGTTCTATTGAAATAGATAAAGCGGCTCAAGATTTATTTGCTTCGATCTATGACTTCTCACCTAAACACGCTATATTTCACGATCCCGGATCTGTAGGTAAAGTTAACTCTATTGCAAAAGCTATTGACTTTACTCTTACTGTTCCTTCTCGTCTTGCTATAGGCGTGGATGAAACGGCTAAAGTATTCTTTAGGCATCAGATAATTTCCGAGCAACTGTATGTAGACGCTATTAAAGCTAACAAAACAGATCCTAGTAAAAGTGTAGGTGAGTACTATCAAGAGTACTCTCAAGAATTATATGGTGAATTCTGGAACGGCTACAACAATATACCAAAGGGACCGTACAAAAATAGATACCACAATATAACCAAAGGCTTGAGAATGCTTGAAGGTAAGTTCGACTCTATGTTTTTAGAGCGTGGTGTTTCTTTTAATGATTTAAGAGAACAAGCCCTTCAAATGACATTCCAGAATCAGACTTCTGCTTTTGTTAAAAATGCAGATCGTAGCTACAAAGTATCAGATGAGGGTAGCTTTATACGTAAACCTAGTTTTACGGATAAAATAGCAATGGCAAAAAACCAAATTGGCCCTACTTCTACTTTAGGAGAAAAAGTTATTGCAGTAGGCGTTAGTAATCTGGCCCCTTTTGTTAAAACACCTGTCAACATTGTTATTGAAGGACTGTCTTATACTCCGTTAGCTACTCCTTTGTTGTTTACTAAAAGTATGAGACAAAAACTCAAGGCGCGTGGTTACGATACTGAAGATATGCTGGTTAGAGCTGCTATGGGCTATACAGTTCTTGCTTCATTGTTTGTTTGGATGAGTGAAGATGATGGTACAGGTATGCCTAAGATGACAGGTATACCTATTTCTTATGATGAACGTGAGCGTTGGAGGCTTGCTGGTATACCTGAGCAGTCTATAAGGGTAGGTGATACATGGGTTCCTTACGGACGTATAGAGCCTGTTGCTGGTCTTTTTGCTGGTATTTCTACTGCTCATTATCACTTTTACAAAGGTAATGAAAAAGAGTACGACGATGCTCTTATCGCTATGGTGTGGGGCTTAACAGCAGACAAAACGTACCTAGGGGCTATAGATTTTTTAGATAACTTTGCTTACGGCAGTCCTTCAGAAGGTGTTCAAAAAGCTATGACTGACTACATTAAGTCTTATGTCCCTACTTTATCAGCGGACATAGCTAGAGCAGGAGATTCAGAAAGGATTGCTTTGACATCAGCAGAAAAAATACAACAACGCATTCCGGGCTTACGTCAAGAGTTAGCTCCTGACTATGCTTCTATTGCTGAAGCAGATAAACAAATAAAGGGTTGGGAAGTCTTTTTAAAAATGAAGTTCCCTGAAGCTTCTTGGACAAACTTACAAAGAGAAATATATAAGACAGGCGTTAATATAAACAAACCTAATAGAATGTTTCAGGGTGTTGAGCTTAACTCTAAAGAGTTGTCTTTACTTAGAAAGGTATCTCAAGACGAGGTGACTCTTGGTCTTTCTTGGCTTATAGAAACAGATTACTACAAGAGTCTTCCTGTTGAAGAAAGAGGTCCAGTTTTAAAACAACACGTTAACAGTATAAGAGCGGCTCTTGGTCCTGTTTATTTTAAAGAAGCCAGCAAAAGAGAAAACTTCGGACCAACTTATTTCGGTGGTTTTATGGCACGTAAACGTAACGTAGAGATTATTAAACGTGGACAAGATCGAAGAAGAGGATTACTAGAAGAACCAGAATACTCACCTACTAAATAGGGGGCTTTCGCCCCCGTCTTTTTATATCTCGCAAGCGCCTCCCACGCAAGCTAGTGTCTGAGCACCTTCTGTTTTATCTTCGTGCTCTACGATGTCCCAGTCGATAACCTTGGGTATGTTTTTCACTAGCTTGTTGTAGGTGGCCTTGTCTATCTCCTCATACGGTGGTTGTTGATACGAATGCTCTGAGTACGGTAAGAAGCTGATACCGGATACGTCATCGAAGTTGTTATACAACCACTGCCCTACCTCCATGAACTCAGAGTCCTTGTAGTACACCGTAATGCTGGGCTTATGTTCACACCAGTAATCCTGATAGATCTTCCACAAGCGTAGCTGTTCCATAGCACCCATCTCTGACGTGCATATAGCGCCCTCTGGAGCCTTCTGTACGAAAGAGAATACCTTCGTATTGGGTGACATCACATCGTCCTCTACGGGCACACCAGCGGCCTCTAACACACGGCATAGCGGATCGTCAGCAGAACCCCTTACTCGTCGAATGTACTGTGGCGAGAACCGTGGGTGAATTCCAGAAGCAGAATCAACAAGCTGACTGACAGTACCGCTGGGCTTAACAGCAGTAACAGCAGTAGAAGGATTAACCCCAAGTTTAGCAGCCCACTCTTTGTTAGCCTGTATAGCTTCTTGGCGTAGCTCACTGAGCCACTTCTTAAGTTGTTTAGCATCTCCATCGTCTCCTACAGTGTCACGTCCTGACAGTACAGGGTGATCCATGATACCTGTTAACGACACACCCAGTAGTGCTTCTTCTTCCGTGTTATCTTTCCACACCTTACGCAGGTAACGGAAGTCTGTCAGAGTCGCTTGAAGAGTGCCAAGGATAGCCGCAACTCGTACTTTTCGTTTGAGATCTTTAAGACTATCGGCTGGCCTAACAACAACTTCCGATAGGTTGCAGAATTGATAAGGACGGAGGATAATTTCTGAACAAGGGTTTGTCCCAAACTCTCGGTCAGCATCTCGCCTACCGTTTTTTGCAGCTTGTTTCTGACTTGCGACTCGGCTGAACATTCCTCGTTCTCCTGAGAGCGACTCATACAAACTTTTCCATTCGTTTAAAAAGGCAGCGAGGTCAGGCTTCTCGGTATAACATACTGAGTTGTTTGCTAGACCACGCTGCGGGTTAGCTACGTGCCACTCTCCGCTTTTGGCTCGTCGGATTCGATCATCGGTAAGATTACTGAGACTGATGAGTGCACTTCGCCTAACTCCTCCGACAACGACGATCTGCGCAATCTTACAGCAGAGATCGTGACACTCGATGGAACTAAGCTTTCGTCCAGAAGCTGCCCGAAAGACTTCAACGGTGAAGCGGAACAAATCCTCAAGAGGTTCTGGGCCAGACGCTCTGCCGCCAAAGGTTTTGAGGGTTGCACCAGAAGGTCGTACTCTGCTTGTATCCCACTTTGGCACTTGACCTGTATAGAGCATGGCAATAAGCTCTCGGTATGCCTTTGCCCATCCAATTTTACTGTCCGCGACATGTACAACACTCTCCGTGGCATGGAAATCCTCCGCTACTTCAGGTAGTTTAGATATGTACTGGCGTTCAACACTGAAGCCAACACCTGTGCCGCACATAAGTACGTACATCATTTCATCAAACGCTTTAGGGTGATCTATAGGTAGGTAGCTACAGTTAAATCCAGCTACGTTATCACGGTCGAGGGCTTCACCTGCTGTCATCAACGCTCGCATCGAAGGCATGACGTTGAGTGCTTCGATCTCTTTGGTTATCGTTTTAGCGTCTGCTTCTTCTAGCTTACCCTTGTCTACCCAGTAGTTAACGTAACGCGCTACTGTTTCGTCCCAGTTCTCGCGGCGCTGCTCTTTAGGCAAGTAACGTGCGTACCGAGACTTGTGTATGTATTGTTGATATGCGTCCATTAGCGTTCCTCTAGTTGTTTGATGATCTTCTTGCGGTCGTCTTCGTTCATGCGTGACCACTGTGATATCTCTTGACGTGTTCTCTTGCAGCTAACACAGCGTTCGTTGACTAGCCTACACTGACTAACACAAGGGGTTATCACTCTCCACCTCCTTTTGCTTTCTGAGTAGTGCATTTATTGCTTGCTTCGCATCGCGGATTTCTATTAACACGTTGTTTGAGTAGTCGCCTATTTGCAGCGTGTCTCCTACGAGTTTATATAACACCCCTTTAGGCGATCTCACTATCAACTGAGTTTTCTGTTTTACTACATTAACATCCATTCTCATGATATGCGTCCATTATCTTCCCTCTAATTGTTTAATGATTTTACTTGCGAAAAGTATTATTTATAGATACTTTATGAAAGTGTCATTCGTACTCTGGGTCTCCTCCTCCTAGTATCCCTTCCATGATGCTGTCCTTGCCCATTGATAGTAACATATAAGCACCGTCAGGGTAGTTAACAGTTGAAGCTACAGCGAGTGCTTCACCTTCGATAAACGTCACAACCACAGCTTGTATCTCAGCGCCTTTTGACTCTTCCTCTGCGCAGTAGTTAGCTAATAGTTGGAACATCTCAGAAGCTGTGGTCTCGTTCTCTGTTGGCTTACCGAAGTTACCTTCTACGACCTTCATAAGTTCTCCTCAATCAGCTTCTCAAGATACCAGCGACATTTACGAAGGTCTTCAACTGGCTTGCCCTTGTATTCGTACCGCCATAGATACTTCATGCAGTTACCTTTGAGATAACCCTTGAACTCTTGCGGGTGCATAGATGCTTTGATTGCTTCTATGGCCTCTATCGCACCAGTGTTGTAGTGATCCGGTCGTGAAACAGGGTCGGCTCCTTTGACTCGCTCTAGTTCTGCCTCTGTAAACCAGCGACCTTTGCGGTTCTTGTTCCAATCCTCTGGCGTAGCGTCATCTATTGAGTTACCATATGAAACATTACGATCACACTTAGTAGTCATTATAAATCCTCGAACTTGTGTTTTACTTTTTCTATTTTATCACAGAATCTTTCTACAAGATCTTCACTGGTTAGCTCTAACGTCTCCATGATTGTTATCTCGTCTATGTTATCTGCTATGTATTCAAGCAGTTCGTCAAAGGTCTTAGCCATACTTCCTCCGAAGATACGACATAGATATAGGCATCTCGTCAAACGCTCCGTCTTGGACTTCGTTAAACATCCAGAGTCCAGACCATGATCCATTCGTTTGTGGGTTCAGGTACTCTTCGTTATGTTGGTAAAATATACCAGCAAACAAAGTTGTCATTCTTTTTCCTGATGCGTCTCGGTCGAATGCAATGTCTCTGTCTTGCACGTGTCCCATAACTGCTGACATATGTTTCTTTTGGAGTAAAAGCTTTGCACTGCTGACTGGCCTACCCATGACCCCGCTAGTAAAGTAATGGCAATAAGCAACACCATCAACAACAACCGGCTGAAGAAACGGATAAACTTCCCAACCCTTGAGATTAAGATCTTCATAACTCATGAGTCCTTCTAGTTTAGCGTCATTCTCTACTGCTCTGTTGATGCGGTATTCGTGGTTACCTATAGTAAATACCATACGAGGCTTCCACAGTTTACGTTTACCTTCACGTAACCGTTTCTGTTCTTCTTTTATTACGGACATAAACATATCCATAGCTTCGTTACCTGCTGCTACATCCTCAGAATAACGACGACCCTCAAATGATTTCTTTCCTACATCATAGCTAGACAACGATTGCATATCCCAGTGATCCCCTAGATGGATAATCACATCGGGCTTTGTTGCAACGGCATAACGTGCTGCCCATGTCATGTGCTCTGCTGTTTGGTTAGGTTTTATCTGTGTGTCAGGGATCACAAGATGTCTAGTTCCGGTCATTGTTTTCTCCTACGCTTTCGCTTTACAGGTCTACCGTGTGTAGGGTGAATAGGATTAGAAGTATAGTCCTTAGCCCAGTACTTCAATAAGTTAGTAAGAAAAGCAACAGGGTCATCGCCTCTGCTCCGTTGTTTAGCCCAGTGAAGTATCTTACCTTCCGCTGCGTTGCACGATCTGTGCAGTACCTTGCGTACATGTCCTGTGCTATGGCAGTGGTCAAGTGCTGACTCTTCAGGCTCACACCGTTCTTTACACAAAGGGCAGATGTATCTTTGCCTTCGTAGTTGACGTAGCCTGTAGTCTCGTATCTCACTCTGTTTCATTTGGGACATTGTATTTATCGTCCTCTGAACGTAAAAGATACAGTAGAGTCAAGCTCTCTACCAGCCTATCTCTGTCTAGGTCGTTTTCTTCGTATGTTTTTAGACATACATCAAAGGCTTCAGACTCAGAAGTGCAGGGATCAATTAGTTTGTCTGCTTTCTTTGGTCCTATTCCTTTTACACCTAGTATGTTATCAACACGATCACCCATTAAGGCTTGCTTATATATCCATAGTTCTGCTTCCTCTTGGTTAACTGTGGTTAACTTCTTCTTAGTGTAATCATAGAGACGGCACGGAATCTGTTTGAAGTCTTTGTCTAAAGAACAGATGATGCAGTCGTAATCTACTGTAGCAGCAGCTATTGCGATGTCATCATCTGCCTCTTTATTCTCAGACACAGACGCGCCCCATTTATTCACCAAGTAATCCCGTAGGGCATCCTTGTGCACAGGCTTACGTGGAGGGCGGTCTCCTTTGTAAGGCTGAGAAGTAGCAACTTCGTCCCTGAAATTGCTTCTTCCGGTGAGGAATACTCTGTGTTTAGGGTAGTGGTCTGCTAGATCAGTAAGCATTTCTGAGATGTAGTTACCCATAGTACGGGTAGCTGTCTTCTCACTCTCTTCATCACAAGCAAAACCAACACGATAAACGAGCATGTCACCGTCAATGAGTATCACAAAGCATTCTCTACTTCATAGCTAGGTGAGTACTCTACTAGATCTTCGATTACAATACGACGCAGTGTAGCCGAGCGACCTTTCTTCTTGTTGTATTCCCAGTCATAGTACGATACAAGGCACTTAGCCTTAGAGCCGTTGCCTACAACAACACCTGACTCAGTGTCATCTGTGTCGCTGGTTGCAGTGCGTCCCTTAAGACCGATCTCACGACCATCAATCTCGAATGCCTTGTATTTGTTTTTAGACTTACACGTAATGTAGTAGCCACGGTCATCGCCTTTGTTGTTGACGCTGAGTCCCATGTCTTCTAATGCAGTCACTGCTGCCTCTGATAAACAAGCTAAGTCTACTGTGTACTTTTCAGCCATCTGATTCTTATGGGTAAGAAAAGGATAATACAACTCACATGCGACCATTACGTTAGCTTCGTTACTCATAGTTACTTCTCCTAGTTTGTTTTACCACTACTATTATACCACGGATTTTAGATTGTTCTAGTGGGTGTCTGCCCAACTATTACCAATCTTGAATTCACCGCCCAAAGGACAGTTAAGTTTCAGGGATTCACCAGCAAACACCATAGCATTTACACAGCTACGTCCAACGAATTCTGCCTCCTCTGGATTACACTCTATCTGCCATTCATCATGCACCTGAGCCACCAGTTTAAAGTCAACATTGGAAAGTAGATCGTAAAGTATAACGATTGCTTCTTTCATTACAACAGCACCTGCCCCCTGTAGCAGAGTGTTCAAAGCGGAATGTGCTGAGCGTACCCTCAGTACTCTTCCGTCTAAGCCTTTTATGTAACCAGTCTCAGCCTCCTTAGTTACCTTGTCTTTTAGATCCTTCAAAGAAGGTACTCTTTGTAAGAACTTGTTTCTTATCTTATTACCTGCTGAAGACGCAGCCTGACTTTCAGAATCAGGAGCTAGTATTCTTCCTATCTTTTCAGCACCAGCACCATAAAGAAAAGCATAGATAAATGTCTTTGCTTGCGCTCTTGTTTGTAGACCAGCCAGTTCTTGGTTAAGCGTGTGTATATCTCCTTCAAGAAGTTCTTTTGTGTAGTCTTGACTGTCCATGTAGTGCGCCAGCATACGAAGCTCTAGACCACTGGCATCAGCACCTACTAGTACTTTGCCTTCTGATGCTTTGAACAAAGACCTACACTCTTTACCGTACTCAGCGCCTACAGCAGGGACTTGAGCCAGATTGGGATTTGAATGTGACATCCTCCCAGTGACTGCACCAATGTGCCTGATTCGTCCGTGGATAAATCCATCTTCGGTAACTGCTTTAAGCCACGAGTCAACTTGGCTGGCTCTTTTCTGGCAGAGGAGATAACGCAAGATAATCTTTGCTTCTGGAATGTGATCCTGCTTTTTAAGCGTTGCTTCATCAACCTTTGGTTTTCCTGACGGAGTGAGTTCCTCCCATCTAGCGCCCTTACTAGCAAGCCTATCTGCAATTTGTTGTCTTGAACCGACATTGAATACCGTAACTTTGTCTTTGAGTTTCTTGCCGTGCTTACCATGACCTCTATCCTCCGTTATAGGTGGGAACACTTCTTGTAGATCTCTCTCGATCCTCTGCATCCTATCGTTTAGTTCTTTGCTTAGCTTCTCTGCTTGTTGTTTATCAAAACAAAACCCATTGACTTCTTGTTCTTTACATATAAAAGCTACTGAATGTTCTAGCTGTATGCAATGCTCAGAGAATCCACGCAGCATTAACTGAGTACACAGCGCAGTATACAGTCTTTCTGTCACGTCCACGTCACGCTTACAGTACTCGATCATCTCCTCGGACAGCTCACTCCAGTCAGTGTGGTCACCTTTAGGGAAGCCTAGCCTCTGTCCCCACATAGCAAGGCTGTGTCCTTTGTCTATGTCAAAATGAAACAACGTAGAAAGAACAAGAGTATCGATCACCTTTTCTTGTGGTATTTGTATGTTCCACAATCTTTGAAGCACAGGTAGGTCATAGCCTATAACATTATGTCCTACTACTTTACCTCCCTTACGTAGCTCGCGAAGTAATTGATCCCTAGATGTATGTACTAAGCTCACCTCGTTTGGTCGCTTGGTAACAACGCAATGAATCATAGTGGGATTCAAGCCATCCGTCTCTATATCCAAGAACACTGTATTCGTAATAGGCAAGATCCCTTCGTTCTCTTTCGAGTCCGTCATAACTCATCGTCTCCGTATTCTGTTCCTGTGTAATAATCCATCGTCCTATCTTCGACATAATTCTCCTCCTCAAGATCAGACAGACTAGCAAAGTTAATGTTACCTTCGATAGCAACATCGTCTTCTACTACATACTTACTGCATTCATTGCAAAGATCTACGAACTGCTGTGACCCACTATACTTTTTAGTTAGCTCGTAGTTATTAAGTACTTTGTCACAAGCCGCGCATCTCACGTTATGATCTCCACTAATCTTCCTGTGTCTTTATTATACATTAAAGATGTGGCAGGTCCAGTCTGTCCGCTGTAACGGTTCTTTAATACCCTGACATTGGTAGTATTTCGCACCATTTCATCTTCAGCCTGAGCATTACGCTCTAGTCCTAGCACCATATCAGATAGCTGTGCTATTGCTGCTGATCCACGTAGCTGTCCTAAGCTAGTGTACGCACCGTCTTCATGTCCCTTACCTTCAGGGCGTTTAAGGTGAGACACAACAAACATACTTATCTGCATCTCCTGACAGAACATACCTAGCTTGGTCATTATCTCGTCCAATGCCTTGCGTTCATCACCATTGCTTTGGTCAGAAACAAGAATGGATATGTGGTCAAGAATAATATACCGAACACCCAGAACCTTAACTTGATACCTGAATCTAGCCAGCACGTTTTCTATTTGGTTGGAACCCCATGCCTCCCACAGCACAACACGATCATCAAGATTCAACATATCGAACACACGATCAACCTCTTCAGGGGAGTAATCGCAGTTAGGTATATGTATTGGCTTGTTGAGTTGTAGTCCTATTAGTCCTCTGGCAGTACGGTTCGGTGTCTCTTCTAGGAAAGCTAGACCTATCCTCTCTGTTGTTTGTCCAAGGATAGAGAACACTAGCTCCCGCATGAACGTAGACTTACCGAGTCCAGATCCAGCACAGATTGTGACTAACTCTGCCGGTCGAATACCATACGTCATATCGTCGAGACCTTTGTAGGGATAACGTACCTCTGCCTCTGCCAACGGGATTTTAAGTTCCTCACGTAGCTCGCCTATCATGGTCATACCATCAGGAGTGTACGTCTTTGCTGCCCACCACCTCTTTACGAAGTCGTCTTTGTCACCGTTGACTAGGTAGTCACAGGCATCCTTGTGTTTACCGTGTTGGTAGATACGTGCCTTGCCTCCGAATATATCGGCACACTCCACCGCCGCTGCCCTACCGTGGTCGTCGTTATCGAAACATAATATGATGTTGTCGAAGTTGTCGAGAAAGTCATACGCCTTGCGACAATCAGCCGCTGCACCATGAGCACCATTACGAATAGACACAACAGGGTACTTGCCTCCGAACATCTGGTC
>Ga0307377_10004376_pt1 | contig 15485 bp, 15 predicted proteins | sample TR3MG_FD_202535 | JGI IMG/M metagenome (GOLD analysis project Ga0307377, IMG submission 202535) | Soil microbial communities from Risofladan, Vaasa, Finland - TR-3 | ecosystem: Environmental > Terrestrial > Soil > Coastal area > Acid sulfate soil | place: Finland: Risofladan, Vaasa | collected... | reverse complement strand
GAACCTGATCCGGGTCATGCCGGCGGAGGAACGGGAATCAAGGACGACCGGACTTTTTTGAACCGGACGTCCACCCCAACATCGTCAATCCCGGATCTCCTGTTTGTTTGCTTGGAGGAGATCCATGAACAGCCTTGCCAACCCTGGCCCCGGTCTCAATCAAGCCGGTCAAACCGGGACCACGCCGAACACCGTCACCACCGGGCCGATCACGGGCTCGCGAAAGGTTTATGCCGCACCGGCAGCGCACCCTTCGTTGCGCATACCTTTTCGCGAGGTTTCCGTCAGCGATCCGCACGAGCCGACGATCCGCATCTACGACCCTTCGGGCCCCTATACCGAGACGGATGCCCGGATCGACCTTGAGGCCGGCCTGCCGACGGTACGCGAAAGCTGGATCGCGGCCCGTGGTTTCCAGACCATCGAAGGCCGCGTGGTGCAGCCCGAAGACAACGGCAGTGTCGGCCCCGATCGCCTGGTGGCGCCGTGCCCCGCGCGGCGGACCCTGCGCGCCGGCCAGCCAGGCACGCGGGTCACCCAGTTCGAATTCGCCCGCGCCGGAATCGTCACCGAGGAGATGATCTATGTCGCCCATCGCGAGAACCTTGCGCGTGAGCAGGCGCTGAGTCAGGCCTCCGCACGGCTCGCTGACGGCGATGCGTTCGGCGCCGCGATCCCCGACTTCGTCACGCCCGAATTCGTGCGCCAGGAGATTGCCCTTGGGCGGGCCATTATCCCGGCGAACATCAATCACGGCGAACTCGAACCGATGGCGATCGGCCGCAACTTTCTGGTCAAGATCAACGCCAACATCGGCAATTCGGCGATTTCCTCCGGCGTGGCCGAGGAAGTGGAAAAGCTGGTCTGGGCGATCCGCTGGGGCGCCGACACGATCATGGATCTGTCGACCGGACGCAACATCCACAACATCCGCTCCTGGATCATCCGCAACTCGCCGGTCCCGGTCGGTACCGTGCCGATCTATCAGGCGCTGGAAAAAGTCGGCGGCGATCCGGTCAAGCTCACTTGGGAGGTGTTCCGCGACACCCTGATCGAGCAGGCCGAGCAGGGCGTGGACTATTTCACCATCCACGCCGGCGTGCGGCTGCGCCATGTGCCGCTGACCGCCAGGCGGGTCACCGGCATCGTTTCGCGCGGCGGCTCGATCATGGCGCGCTGGTGCCTGGCCCATCACAAGGAAAGCTTTCTCTACGAACGCTTCGACGAGATCTGCGAGATCATGCGCCGCTACGACGTCGCGTTCTCGCTGGGCGACGGACTGCGCCCGGGCTCGATCGCCGACGCCAACGACGCCGCCCAGTTCGCCGAACTCGAAACGCTGGGCGAGCTGACAAAAATCGCTTGGGACAAGGGTTGCCAGGTGATGATCGAGGGGCCGGGCCACGTCCCGATGCACAAGATCAAGGTCAATATGGACAAGCAGCTCGCGCTCTGCGGCGAAGCGCCGTTCTACACGCTGGGCCCGCTGACCACCGACATCGCGCCCGGCTACGACCACATCACCTCCGGCATCGGCGCGGCGATGATCGGCTGGTTCGGCACGGCCATGCTCTGCTATGTCACGCCGAAGGAGCATCTGGGCCTGCCCGACCGCAACGACGTCAAGACCGGCGTGATCACCTACAAGATCGCGGCGCACGCCGCCGACCTCGCCAAGGGCCATCCCGCCGCGCAGGTTCGTGACGATGCGCTGTCGCGGGCGCGCTTCGAATTTCGCTGGGAGGACCAGTTCAATCTCTCGCTCGATCCCGACACCGCCCGGGCCTATCACGATGCGACCTTGCCGAAGGACGCGCACAAGGTGGCGCATTTCTGTTCCATGTGCGGCCCCAAATTCTGCTCGATGCAGATCACCCAGGATCTGCGCAAGGAAGTGCGGGCGATGGAGGCCGAGAAGCTGGCCGGGATGGAAGCGAAGTCGCGCGAGTTCCTCGATCAGGGCGCCGCACTTTACGTTCCGGTACAGGAGTGAGCGCCATGTGTGTCACCTCAGGAGAATTCTCATGCAGATCATTGTGAACGGCGATGCACGCGACGTGAACGCAAGCACGCTCGCGCAAGCGCTCGACAGGCTCGACTATGCCGCGGCGGTCATCGCCACTGCCGTCAACGGACGCTTCGTGCCGGCGGTTGCCCGTGCGTCGACTGCGCTGCGCGATGGCGACGAAATCGAAATCGTCGCACCGATGCAGGGAGGCTGAGCGATGGACTTTTATGGTGTGGAGATCGCTTCGCGGCTGCTGCTCGGAACCGGGAAATACCCCTCGCCGGCCATCATGGCCGAGGCGATCGTGACGTCCGGCACCGGCATCGTCACCGTGTCGCTGCGCCGCGAATCCGGCTCGCAGCGCAGCGGACAGGATTTCTGGTCGGCGATTCGCGACCTTGGTGTGCGGATCCTGCCGAATACGGCCGGCTGCTATTCGGTCAAGGAAGCGGTGACGACCGCGCATATGGCACGCGATATCACCGGCACGCCGTGGATCAAGCTCGAGGTCATCGGCGACGCCCAGACGCTCCAGCCCGATGTGTTCGGCCTGGTCGAGGCGGCCGGCATTCTGGCCGCGGACGGCTTCGAGGTCTTCCCCTATACCACCGAGGATCTCGTGGTCGCCGGGCGGCTGATCGAGGCAGGCTGCCGCCTACTGATGCCGTGGGGTGCGCCGATCGGCACCGGCAAGGGCCTCAACAACGCCTACGGCCTGCGCACGCTGCGCGCGCACTTCCCCGACGTGCCGCTGATCGTCGACGCGGGCATCGGCCTGCCCTCGCATGCGGCCGCCGCGATGGAGCTCGGCTACGACGCCGTGCTGCTGAACACAGCCGTGGGCAAGGCCGGCGATCCGGTGGCCATGGCGGGGGCTTTTGCCAAGGCGGTCGAGGCCGGCCGGGCGGCTTTTCTCGCCGGGCCGATGCAGCCTCGCGACATGGCCGCGCCATCGACGCCGCTGGCCGGAAAGGCCGCGCTGGCATGATCGCGCTCGCGCCGTTCTACCCGATCGTCGACAGTGCCGACTGGGTGCGGCGCATCGTGGCGGTCGGCGCCAGACTCATCCAGCTGCGCATCAAGGAACGCACATTCGACGAAGTTCGTGGGGAAGTCCGCGACGCCCTGGCGGTCTGCGCCCGGCATGGCGCGCAACTGGTCGTCAACGATCATTGGGAAGCCGCGCTGGCCGAAGGCGCCGACTTCATCCATCTCGGCCAGACCGACCTCGACGGCGCCGACCTCAAGGCGATCCGCGCCAAAGCCGTCAGGCTCGGCGTCAGCACGCACGATCACGCGGAGCTCGAGCGCGCGCTCGCGGTCGCGCCGGACTACGTGGCGCTTGGCCCGATCTACCCCACGACACTGAAGGTGATGCCGTGGGCTCCGCAGGGGCTCGAACGCATCGGCGAATGGAAGCGGCTCATCGGCCGGCGGCCGCTGGTGGCGATCGGCGGCATCACGCTGGAGCGGGCCGCCTTGTGCCTCGCCGCCGGTGCGGACTGCGTGTCCGTCGTCAGCGACGTGGTCAAACATTCCGATCCGCTCGTTCGGGCCCGCGCATGGATCGACGCGGCATGACCGACCGCTATGCGCGCCAGATCGTGCTGCCGCAGGTCGGCATCGAGGGCCAGGCGCGCCTGGCGGCCGCCCGCGTGCTCGTGGTCGGGGCCGGCGGGCTCGGCTGCCCCGTGCTGCAGTATCTGGCGGGGGCCGGTACGGGACGCATCGTCGTCGTCGACCACGACCGCGTCGAGGAGAGCAACCTGCACCGCCAGCCGCTCTACACGATGGAAGATATCGGGTCGCTCAAGGCGCTGGCGGCACGCGCCGCCCTGCTGCGCTTCAACCCCATGATCGAGGTCGAGGCCGTCGCCGAACGCCTGACGCCCGCGAACGCCGAACGGCTGGTCGCCGACGCCGACGTGGTGGTCGATGCGGCCGACAGCCTTGCCGCAACCTATATCCTGAGCGACGCCTGCCGGCAGATCGGCAGGCCCCTGGTCAGCGCCTCGGCGGTCGGACTCAGCGGTTATGTCGGTGCCTTCTGCGCCGGCGCGCCGAGCTATCGCGCCGTCTTCCCCGAGATGCCGGCGCGGGCGGCGAATTGCGCCAGCGCCGGCGTGCTGGGCAGCACGGTGGCCATCCTCGGCAGCGTGCAGGCGCAGTTCGTGCTGCAACTGATCCTTGCGATTGCGCCTTCGCCGCTGGGCCGGCTGGTGACGTTCGAAGCCGGGCGCCTTGCCTTCGGTGGTTTCAGCTTCGACGACGCACCCGAGCCGGTGGACATTTTTGCCCGCTACATCGCGCCCTCGGCGGTGACCGGCGCTGATTTCGTCGTCGACCTGCGTGGCCTCGACGAGGCGCCCGTATCGCCTTTCGACGGTGCCCGACGGCTCACGGTCGACACGATCGACACGCTGCTGGCCGACGGCCAGCCGCCGACCGGCCGTATCGTGCTCTGCTGCCGCAGCGGGCTGCGCGCGTGGCAAGCCGCCCGACGCCTCGCGGATGGCGGCCTGACCGATCTGGCGCTGGTGGCCCTGGGAGATGGCCCGGCATGAGCACGCCGCATCGCCGAATGAGCGCGGGCTCGCGTCCGGCTCCGGTCGCGCTGTCCATCGCAGGTTCGGATTCGAGCGGCGGCGCCGGAATCCAGGCCGACCTGAAGACCTTTGCCGCCTTGGGCGTCTACGGCGCCACCGTGCTGACCGCCGTCACCGCGCAAAACACCACGGGGATCCGGGCCATTCATGTCATTCCCCCCGAAATCGTGTCGGCGCAGCTTGAGGCGGTCTTCGACGATCTGGAGATCCGCGCCGTCAAGCTGGGCATGCTCGCCCAGGCCGCCACCGTCGACATCGTCGCCGACAGCCTCAGCCGCCACCGGCCGGCCTTCGTCGTGCTCGATCCGGTCATGATCGCCACCTCCGGCGCCCGCTTGCTGACGGACGACGGGATCGCAGCCCTGGTATCCCGGCTCCTGCCGCTCGTCGACTGCCTCACGCCGAACCTGGCCGAGGCCGCGACGCTGCTGGGAACGACGCTGGCGACGAGCGAAGCGGCGATGGCCGAGCAGGGTCGCGCGCTGCTCGAGCTGGGGCCGCGTGCCGTGCTGATGAAGGGCGGCCACGCCCCGCTGCCCGAAGCGATCGATATCCTTGTTACACGCAAAGGTACGCAACGCTTCGCCACCCCATGGGTGGAAACCCGCAATCTGCATGGAACGGGCTGCATGCTCTCGGCCGCCGTGGCAGCATCCATCGCGCTTGGAGCTTCACTTGCCGACTCGGTCGAGCGGGCAAAGGTTTATCTGACTGCAGCGATCAGGTCAGCCCGAGGTCTTGCGCTTGGCCAGGGGTGAGCAGTCATGGCACCACGACCGCAACACTAACTACGGCGGAACTCGAAAGATTCGAATTCAGCTCCCAGCCGCTGCAGATCCGGTGTCTTCCAATCCGGGTGCGGTCGCCCGTCGACGCGACATTCCTGCAGTACCCAATGCCTTGCCCCGGCACGCGCCAGCTCGTCAGCCAACTGTTGCAACGCGGCTTCGGGAAACAATCCTGGATGCCAAGTGGTACGGCATTCGTAGGCGACACCGCTGTCCAGCACATGGCGCAGGGCGGCAGCCACCTTGCGCCCGCCGCCGCGCCCGCGCGTCACACTGTCGTAGATATGCCATGGCGCCTTGATATCCAAGCCCACCCAGTCGAGTCGTGGCAGCAACGGGCGCAACCGCTCCGGATACATGCCGCCGGTATGCAGCGCAGCGTGGTAACCCAGCGCGCGTACCTGTGCGATGGCGTCGTCCAGCGACGATTGCAGCGTGGGCTCGCCGCCGGAGAACACCACGCCGTCGAGCAGGCCGCGCCGGCGCTGCAGGAAATCCAGAACCGACGTCCATTCGACGCCGGTTCCGGCTCGGGCGGGCAGCAGGTGCGGGTTGTGGCAATAACTGCAGCGCCACGGACAGCCCTGCAGGAACAGCACAGCTGCCAGTCGACCGGGGAAGTCGATCGTGGTCAGCGGTGTCATTCCGCCCACCCGGATCACGCTGCGCGGGCCAGCCTGGCAGCCTTCTCGACGAAGAAGCGGCGCTCGTTGTGCTCGCCCTGCTTGCCGATGTTGAAACTGGAGACCGGGCGGTGATAACCCATCACACGGGTCCAGACTTCGCAGCGCTGCCGCTCCTCGTCGTGCAGGGTGATGGTATGGCGATCAAGTGGGGATACGGATGACGTCATGAGTGGTTCTCCTTGTGTTGGTGGGTGGCGCGATGCACTGCGCTCACGCGCAGGCCTGGACGCGCTTGCGACTCAGGATGTCCTCGTCACAACTTGGACAGAATTCGTGTTCCCCTGACAGGTAGCCGTGTACCGGGCAGATCGAGAAGGTCGGTGTGACCGTTATGTAGGGAAGCCGGAAGTTGCTCAGTGCGCGCCGGACCAGTTCACGGCAGGCCGTGCTGCTGGACAGGCGCTCGCTCATGTACAGGTGCAGTACGGTGCCTCCCGTGTAGCGCGACTGCAGTGCATCCTGCCGTTCCAGCGCCTCGAACGGATCGTCGGTGAAGCCCACCGGAAGTTGCGACGAATTCGTGTAGTAAGGCTGTGCCTCACTGCCGGCCTGCAGGATGTCCGGCCAGCGCCTGCGATCTTCCTTGGCGAAGCGGTAGGTGGTGCCCTCGGCCGGCGTCGCCTCGAGGTTGTAGAGGTGGGTAGTCTCCTCCTGGAAATCCATCAGGCGCGCACGGACATGGTCGAGCAGGCGCAGCGCAAAATCGTGGCCCCATTTGCTGGTGATGTCGTGCGCATCGCCGGTGAAGTTGCGGATCATCTCGTTGAGACCGTTCACTCCCAGCGTGGAGAAGTGGTTGCGCAGGGTTCCCAGGTAGCGCTTGGTGTAGGGGAACAGGCCCTCGTCGATCAGGTCCTGGATCACCTTGCGCTTGATCTCCAGGCTCCGCATGCCCAACTCCAGCAGCTCGTCCAGGCGGCGCAGCAGCGTCGCCTCGTCGCCGGCATGCAGGTAGCCCAGACGCGCGCAGTTGATCGTCACGACCCCCAGGCTGCCGGTCTGCTCGGCGCTGCCGAACAAGCCGTTGCCGCGTTTGAGCAGTTCGCGCAGATCCAGCTGCAGACGACAGCACATCGATCGGATCATGCTTGGGTCGAGTTCGGAGTTGATGAAGTTCTGGAAGTACGGCAGGCCATATTTGGCGGTCATGTCGAACAGCCGCAGCGCGTTCTCCGACTCCCACAGAAAATCCCGCGTGATGTTGTAAGTGGGAATCGGGAAGGTGAACACACGGCCCTTCGCGTCGCCACGAATCATCACCTCGATGTAGGCCCGGTTGATCATGTCCATTTCGGCCTGCAGCTCACCGTAGGTGAATGACATTTCCTCGCCGCCGATGATCGGCACCTGCTCGCGCAGATCGGCCGGGCAGACCCAGTCGAAGGTCAGGTTGGTGAACGGCGTCTGCGTGCCCCAGCGTGAGGGCACATTGAGGTTGTAGATCAGCTCCTGGATCGACTGCAGGACGGCCTCGTAGCCCAGGTTGTCCTTGCGTATAAACGGGGCCATGTAGGTATCGAACGACGAGAACGCCTGCGCGCCAGCCCATTCGTTCTGCATGGTGCCCAGGAAGTTGACGATCTGCCCCACGGCCGAGGACAGGTGTCTGGGTGGCGCCGCCTCGACCTTGCCGGGCACGCCGTTCAACCCCTCATGCAGCAGGGTACGCAGCGACCACCCGGCGCAATAGCCCGACAACATGTCCAGATCGTGGATATGCAGGTCGCCGTTGCGGTGGGCATGACCAACCTCCGGCGGATAGACCCTGGACAGCCAGTAATTGGCGGTGACCTTGCCCGAGGTATTGAGAATCAGGCCGCCCAACGAATAGCCCTGGTTGGCGTTGGCGTTGACTCGCCAGTCGCTGCGGGTCAGGTACTCGTCGATGGTGTCGACAACATCGACTCGAATGCGGTCGTCGGTACCAGGCGCAGGGACTGTTTCGGCACTGATTCCACTGGGTTTGCTCATGTTGCCCGCCGTCGTTTACACAAGATGTTGTGTCTATCATGCATGTTAACAACAACATATTGCTTGATCTGGATCAGACAAAGGTAAAAAGAACTTCTCCTTCTTAGCCTGGGTCCTGGCCTGATCGCGGGATTGAATGCGTGATTTGGCCGTGCTGCTGTGCCGGACGCAAGCTTGCGTCCGGCTCCGGTCGCGCTGTCCATCGCAGGTTCGGATTCGAGCGGCGCTGACCGGGAAACCGAGGCGGTACGTCGATCCGATTCCGCGGCGATGGATGCACCGGACAGCCGCCCCGACCGCCCATCGGCAAGCCGCCCGGCTCACGCCCCGGCGCGAACCGGCATGGCCCGGCCTGCTTGATGAACACCGGGCGGACACGAACATGCCCGGACATCGGCGATCGGCGGCGTGGCTCCCCGCCTGTCAGCGCACGTAGCGCAGCAGCCGGCGCAGCAGGCCGATGAACGCGGCGACCCAGGCCACCACCGCAATGCCCTGGAACAGGGTAGGCAGCCAGCCGATGAAATCCAGCCCCATCACACGCGCCATCTCGCGTGTGCCGACCGCGTACATGCCAAGCGGAAACACGGCGCCCCAATACTGCGGGTCATAGCGCCACGGGAAGCGCTTGTAGATGTAGCGCCACACGCCCAGCACCAGCAGCATCGGTATCCACCAGGTGCCGGTGGCCCAGTAGAACACCGTGAATCCCTTCAGGAACGGCAGCAGCGACTGCAGGAACGGCGCATCGGGGGCGTTCGCGATCAGCCGGGCGCCAGCGAGCGTCGAGATCGCCATCGCGCCCATGTTGATCCAGTACGGCGGCGTCAGGTCGCCGGGCGAGAAATGGAAGAACGTGTAGCGGTAGAAGATCAGCGACATCATCCAGATGTACAGCATGCCGCCCCACAGCCACATCGACAGGGCGAAGAAGTTCAGCTCCAGCCGCCACGGCTGGGCGAAGTGTGCGGCGATCAGCGCAGCCAGCACCGCCAGCGACTGCGTCGCCACCACCGCCAGCAGCCAGCTGCCGGAAATACCCTGGTCCAGCGGGGGTTTGTCCTCCTTGATCGTGAAGGCGGCGAAGATGGTGTAGGTGAGCCCGACCCACAACAGGACCGCCAGCGCCAGCAAGGCCATCGCGGCACGGAAACTGGCCACCAGCAGCACCAGCTGGCTGCCGAGCACCGCGGTGGCCGCCACCATGGTGAAGAAGCCGGGGCCGCGCAGATGGTCGACCAGGTCGGCGCCGAAGCGTCGCGGACTGCGCAGCAGGCGCAGCACCGTCAGCCCCCACAGTACGAACCAGGCGATCAGGTTCAGGCCGAACAGCACCCACGCCGGCCCGTCCAGTCCGCGCAGCCGCAGGCCGATCGAGATGACCCCGGTGGCCATGACCATGGCGAAGTTCGCCGGCGACAGCTCGGTCAGGCCAGCCCGCAGGCGTGCCGTGCGCGGCACGCCGGGATGCCCGTTCGTCGCGGTCACATCTGCCGCATCCGCGCGCAGCGGGCGGCGACTCCTTCAACCGGGGCCGTGCGGCACTCAATCATCGTGCCGCTGCTCCTGCGCTGCCATCATCTCCGGCAGGTCCGTCTCGCCTTGAACTTGCGGGAAGTGCCTGCGCTCCATGCGCAGGATCGCGAAGTGCATCCAGGTCAACGCGCTGCCGGCCAGCAGGAACAGCAGCATGAAGCAGCTGGTCCAGATGCCGACGAGGTCATTCATGGCGCCAAAGGCGATCGGCAGCACGAAGCCGCCCAAACCGCCGATCATGCCGACCATGCCGCCCACCGCACCGACGGATTCGGAATAGTAGGTCGGCACGTGCTTGTATACCGCGGCCGTGCCCAATGACATGAAGAAGCCGAGCACGAACAGCAGCAGGGCGAACGGCATCACCCCGATCGCCAGATTGAAGTGGATCGGCCCGCGGATGCCGTCGACCGTGTAGTGGGTCGCCGGATACGACAGCAGGAAGGTGCATACCAGCGACACGCTGAAGGTCCAGTACATCACCCGACGCGCGCCGATGCGGTCGGACAGCAGGCCGCCGACGATCCGGAACAGGCCGGCCGGCAGCGCAAAGCTGGCGGTGATCAGGCCGGCCTCGGCGATCCCCACGCCGTAGACACCGATGAGGTAGCGCGGCAGCCACAGCGACAGCGCCACGAATCCGCCGAACACGAAGAAGTAATACAGGGCAAACCGCCATACCTGCAGGTTCTTCAGCGGGGCCAGCTGCCGCACGAAGGACGCCGACCCGGAGCCCGATGCACGCCGGCGTTCAAGGCCCGGATCGTCGCGCACCACCAGGTAGAAAACGATCGCCACGGCCGCCAGTACAGCTGCCCAGAGCTGGGCGACCGCATGCCAGCCCCAGGCATTCATCACCGTCGGCGCCAGCAGTGCGGTCATCGCGGCGCCGATGTTGCCGGCGCCGAAAATGCCCAGCGCCGTGCCCTGCTTGCGCGGCGGAAACCAGCGCGAGACGAAGGTGACCCCCACGGCGAACGAACCGCCGGCGACGCCCATGGCCAGGGCGGCCAGCAGGAACTCCGCATAGGTGGTGGCCGTGGTCAGCAGCCACGTCGCCACCGCCGCGACCAGCATGACCCCGGCGAACACGCGCCGGCCGCCGTATTGGTCGGCCCAGATGCCGAGGAACAGCCGGGTCACCGAACCGGTAAGTATGGGGGTGGCAATCAGCAGACCGAACGCAGTCTCGTTGAGCCCGAGTTGCTGCTGGATGCGGACGCCGATGATCGAAAACACCGTCCAGACCGCGAAACATGTCGCGAAGGAAATCGTGCTGAGCCAGAGGGCCCGCTGCTGCGGGCCGGTGGGGACTGCGTTCAGGTCGTGCATGGCGTTGTTCCGGCGGGCGGGAGTCTGGATGGCCGGCGCAGACGCGATCGGCCGCTGTTGTCCGTGGAGCTGGGCCGGGTCAGGTGGCCACCAGCGCCTCGATCTCGTCAAGGCCACGCACCCCGTAACGCTCCTTCAGGCCGAGCAGGTAGTGCTGCAGTTCGCGCTGACGCACCTGCAGTTCCAGGTAATCGGAAATCTGCCCTCGCACCTGCTCGAACTCCAGCGCTGCGCCGGGCCGGATTTCATCGATGCTGACCACGTGATAGCCCCAGCGCGACTCCACCGGAAATGCCGGCATGCCTTCGCGCAGGCGAAAAATCTGACGGTCGAATTCCGGCGTGGTCTGGCCACGCTGCAGCCAGCCCAGCTCGCCGCCCTGGTCTTTCGACGGGCAGTCGGAATAGCGCTGGGCGAAATCGGCGAACAGCACCGGGTTGGCCTTGAGTTCGCCGATCAGCCGCTCGCCTTCGGCGCTGGCGCGAATGCGCCCGGCGACATCATCGGCCGCTGCGCCGAGCAGGATGTGCCGCACGCGGATCCGGTCGGGCGCACGGAAGCGCTCACGATTCTGCGCGTGGTAGCGTCGACAGTCGTCCTCGCTGGGCACGCGGTCCTCGATCTCGCGTTCCAGCAGCACACGAATGCTGGCCTCCTCCACCGTTTCCTGACTGTCGGCGGCGACCTGGTCATCCAGGCCCAGCCGCTGCACCTCCCGGCGCAGCAGCTCGCGCACCACCAGTGCGCGGGCGGCGCCGGCGCGCGAGTGCTCCGGCGTGGGCGCGCGGTGGTACTGCATCTCCTGCGCGATCGCCGACTCGCTGATCGGCGTGTCGCCGACAAACAGGTAGCACGGGGCCGGCTGCCCCAGCGTAAGCGGGCCTGCGTCCTTGTCCTCATGCCGGTGCTCATGCGCCTCCTGCAGCACCGGCCTGGCTGAGCCGATGATGGTCAGCGGGATCCGCTGCAGGTCGGATTTCGTCGCACCCATGCTCATGCCCTCGGCCCGTAGCGCAATGTCGCCTGGCGCCGACGCACCACCTGGTAGGGCCGCCACAGGTAGCTGACCGGGATGCTCCACACATGCACCAGCCGGGTGAACGGTGCGAGCAGGAACAGCGTCATGCCGAGGAACAGATGCGCCTTGTAGACCCAGTCCACGTTCAGGATGAGGCCGGCGGCACCAGCGCGGAAGGTGACAATGTGCTGTGCCCAATCGGCCAACAAGATCATCTCGCTGCCGTCCATGTGGTGGGTGGAGATCACGATGGTGTACAGCCCCAGCAGCAACTGGACCAGCAGCAGGATCAGGATCAGGGTGTCGCCCACGGTGCCGGTGGCGCGCACGCGCGGGTTGGTCAGCCGGCGCACCAGCAGGATGCTGAGACCAACCAGGCACATCGCACCGAACACACCACCGACCACCATCGCCAGCAGCTGCTTCTGCGGTGCGCTGATGACCATCGTGTACACCGAATGTGGTGTCAACAACCCGACCAGATGGCCACCAAGGACGACCAGGATACCGACATGGAACAGGTTGCTGCCAAGGCGCATGCCGCGACTGGACAGCAACTGGCTGGAGCCGGTGCGCCATGTATACATGGACCTGTCAAAGCGGGCCCAGCTGCCGATGAAGAACACCGCCATGGCAATGTATGGATACAGCTGGAAGGCAAATTGATTGAGATAGTTCATGGCTGCGCCTGCGATGGTGTGGCGGAGGATTGGGGCTGGCGACCCTGCGGCGAGCAGTTGTCGCCCGGCGCCTCAGCGCCGAAACGCACCACTTCTTCCTCCCACAGCCGGTCCATGGCCTCGGGCGTGTCATCGCGCGGCTCTTCGCTGGCGCGTCGACGCAACGCTTCGAGGTCATGCTCGCCCTCGACCAGCTCCACCAGAGTCTCGAACAACACCTTGTACGGACTCTCTCGCTCACCCGCCCGGGCCGCAAGCATGCCGAGGATGTGGCTGATGTGGCCGAGCCAGTCGTGCACTTCATCCTGCGGGCGCTGCGACAGATATTCCAGCAGCAACGGCAGATAATCCGGCAGCTCCTTGGCGGCCAGTTCGAAGCCATTCTTGCGATAGGCTTCGATCAGGTCGACCATGGCTTGCCCGCGATCACGCGATTCGCCATGGATATGCTCGAACAGCAACAGGCTCATCGCCCGACCACGGTCGAACGTGGACAGCCAGGCATCCTGCGCAGTGAGCGGGTCGGTGTCGAGCAGAGTTTGCACGAACGCGATCAGCTGTCTGCGACGCTCGGTCGACAATGCCGGGGCGTTGGCCGCGTCGAGCAACTCGTCTCGGTGATCCCACAAATCGTCTTGCGGATAGTCCATCAGCACACCCATCAATTTCAGCAGGCTCATGGCACCACCTCCTGCTTTTCCTGCCGGTTCGGGTGCACAGCGTAAGTGGTGATCTTGCGCGCTGTGAACAGATCAGCCGGGCTGTCACCGCTGCAGCCGTTGCCGAAGGTGAAGCCGCAACCGCCGCGCTCGCCGAAAGCGTCGTTGGCGTACTCACGATGCGCCGTGGGAACGACGAAGCGGTCCTCGTAGTTGGCGATCGCGAGGTAGCGGTACATTTCCTCGGCTTGGGCAACGGTGAGGCCGGCCTGCTTGAGTACCGCCAGATCCTCGACACCATCGACGTTTCTGGCGCGACGCCAGGCACGCATCGCCATCATCCGCTCCAGTGCACGCACCACCGGGGCTTCGTCGCCTGCGGTAAGCATGTTGGCCAGGTAGCGCACCGGGATACGCAGCGACGCAACGTCCGGCAACTCGCCGTTCATGCCCACGCGACCACGCTCGGCCGCGGACTGGATCGGCGACAGTGGCGGTACGTACCAAACCATCGGCAATGTGCGGTATTCCGGATGCAGTGGCAGCGCCAGTTTCCAGTCGATCGCCAGCTTGTAGACCGGCGATGCCTTGGCCGCCTCCAGCCAGTTGTCCGGGATGCCTTCGGTGCGCGCCGCCTCGATCACTTTCGGATCGAACGGGTCGAGGAAGATGTCCAGGTGGGCCTGGTACAAATCCTTCTCCGCCGGCACCGACGCGGCTTCCTGGATACGGTCAGCGTCATACAGCATCACGCCCAGATAGCGAATACGGCCGACGCAGGTTTCCGCGCACACCGTTGGCTCGCCCATCTCGATGCGCGGGTAGCAGAAGATGCACTTCTCCGACTTGCCGCTCTTCCAGTTGTAGTAGATCTTCTTGTACGGGCACGCCGACACGCACATGCGCCAGCCGCGGCACTTGTCCTGGTCGATCAGCACGATGCCGTCCTCCTCGCGCTTGTAGATCGCACCGGACGGGCACGCCGACACGCACGCCGGATTCAGGCAGTGCTCGCACAGGCGCGGCAGGTACATCATGAAGGTCTTCTCGAACGCGCCGTAGATCTCCTTCTGGATCGAATCGAAGTTGCGATCCTTGGCGCGCTTGGCGAACTCGGTACCGAGAATTTCCTCCCAGTTGGGACCCCATTCGATCTTTTGCATGCGCTGACCGGTGATCAGCGAACGCGGGCGCGCCGTGGGCTGGTGCTGGCCTTCGGGCGCCTCGTGGAGGTGCTGGTAATCGAAGTCGAACGGCTCGTAGTAATCATCGATTTGCGGCAGATCGGGATTGGCAAAAATCTTCGACAGCAGCCGCCAGCGCCCCCCGGCTCGCGGGATCAGCTTGCCGCTTCCTGTGCGCACCCAGCCGCCATTCCACTTGTCCTGGTTTTCCCATTCCTTCGGGTAACCGATGCCTGGCTTGGTTTCGACATTGTTGAACCAGGCGTACTCGACGCCTTCGCGTGAGGTCCACACGTTCTTGCAGGTGATCGAACAGGTATGGCATCCGATGCACTTGTCCAGGTTCAGCACCATCGCGATCTGGGCACGGATCTTCATTACACTGCCTCCTTGGCGACGGCCGGTACGGGCTCGGCCGCTCCCACGCGTCCTGCGCCCGCGGTTGCGCCTCCCGGTGCTTCGCCATCCAGCCAGTCGATCTTGTCCATCTTGCGCACGATCACGAACTCGTCCCGGTTGGTGCCACAGGTACCGTAGTAGTTGAAGCCATAGGCCAGCTGCGCGTAGCCGCCAATCATGTGGGTCGGCTTGAGCACCACTCGGGTCACCGAGTTGTGGATACCGCCGCGGGTGCCGGTGATCTCCGAGCCCGGGATATTGATGATGCGTTCCTGCGCGTGGTACATCATCGCCATGCCCGGCATCACGCGCTGGCTCACCACGGCACGCGCAGTGATGGCGCCGTTGATATTGAACAGTTCGATCCAGTCGTTGTCCTCGATGCCGGCCGTGCGTGCGTCATCCTCGGAAAGCCACACGATCGGCCCGCCGCGCGACAGCGTCTGCATCAGCAAGTTGTCGCTGTAGGTGCTGTGGATGCCCCACTTCTGGTGCGGCGTAATCCAGTTCAGCACGATCTCGCGATTGCCGTTGCTGCGCTTGTTGTGCAACGGCTCCACCGTCTTGGTATCCACCGGCGGGCGGTAGCTCATGAAACCCTCGCCGAACGCAATCATC
>Ga0307377_10004374_pt1 | contig 15489 bp, 13 predicted proteins | sample TR3MG_FD_202535 | JGI IMG/M metagenome (GOLD analysis project Ga0307377, IMG submission 202535) | Soil microbial communities from Risofladan, Vaasa, Finland - TR-3 | ecosystem: Environmental > Terrestrial > Soil > Coastal area > Acid sulfate soil | place: Finland: Risofladan, Vaasa | collected... | reverse complement strand
TGTTCCCGCTGCCCGTATCCCAGGATAGTTCGCCCGGTCGTTGGGATCCCCATCGATGATTTTCTGTGCCAGTCGCACCAAACCCGTATAGTGCGTGTAGTCTGCGGTGATCACCTCACTGGCAACTAGGGCTGGGGTGAAGTTGATTTGGCCGGAAGCAAGGTTCACGTAGTAATCGATTTCTGGAACCAGAACCCCACGGATGCTACTGGTCAGAACGAACGCAGCACCCTCCTTCACCGGCTTCTCATCCAGTTTCAGCTTTTCCTCACCACCCACCGCTGAATTTGGCGGGGGACCGGTCAACCCGTTCGTTACATTCTCCCCCGTTACCGGAGTTGTGGTCTGCGCAGACCCAGTGCCGTCATCGATATACAACGTGGTGTACCCGCGATTAATGGCATCCTCCACAGCTTTGGAAAACTTGATAACCGCGCCGGTATCCGGATCCGTGATGTCCAGAACCGCAAACTCCTGTGCCTGTACAGTGCTCCGGGCCAAAGTCTGGATAAATGTGATGATGCGATTCCGAAAGGCATCATCTGTTTCTTTGTTGTTCCCGTATGAAAACTTAGTTGGGTTCGTGACACCATCGACTCCCGGCGGTTTGGCATCAAATTTGATCAGCGTCCCAGCAACCACATTCCCATCCGCGCTTGCCCGGTCAGCCACTGCCGGAACTAGCCCGGAATTTTGCCCCACAACCGCCCCTGGTAGGATTGCGGGACTGACTGCCGTGATGGACCCAGCCGCAGTTGTAACCACCACGATGCCACCGGCTGTCTTCACCCTGGTACCAACGGGAATTACCACAGTCCCCGTGACACCAACCCGGTAGAAAACAAGATTTCCAGCCGACTTTGTGGCTGGGTTACGATAGATCACTGAAGGCGAAATCTCCGCTGCCCGCTCATCTAAATCATCACCGGACGCATCGAAAAGTGAGAACAGCTGTTTGAGCAGAATCATCTGGTAATACTGCTCATCATCGGATCTCGCCGCCGCTGACAGAACGTGCTTCACTGTGGAGGTATCGGACACATCACTAAGTCTGGATCGCGTGACAACCTTTGCGATCATCTTCGTTAATATCTGCTCATGTCTTTTTGCCGTAAATCTGGGCATTCGTTACTCCTACAACTCGACAGCCACCGGACGTGGATCCGGAAACCCTCTTACCACCGCATCCAACTCAGTGATGAACTTATCATCCTCCTGGGTGAAATCGATGTTGAGCACATTCATAATTCGTGGGTCAGTGATGATCGATTCCGCTATTCTGAATCGCGCATACTCCAGTTCCAGAGCATCAAAGGTCATACCTATAATTCTGCGCAAACCCAAACCCCGGTACATGATGTCTGTTCCCCGCTCAATGGACAATCGGAGCAACACCACCTGTTCCATATTTGCCATTCCAGAAACCACAACCGCATCGGTGCTGCCCAGTTCCGTGTTCACGGGAATATCGTAGAAAATAGTTGAATCCGTTTTTCCAGAACCTACCGCCTCCAGCTTAAAATCAGATCCCAGAAGCTGTGCCTCCACACCTTCATCCAGGGAAGCTCCCAACACCGGAAGGAGAGGCAGATCCAAAGTAGACTGCGCATAGCTGGGGATCACGATGTAGCTACCTACCCCCAGAGCTTCGCCAAATGGTTGCTCATCCGCATTAGAATTGGTTAAAGGTACCGCAGCCATGCGATCCACAAAAGGCGGCTTGAGCCCATTAATGATGGCTATGTATTGCCAAAGCCTTGCGTCATCCATGTACTTGGCAGCCAAAGACAGAAGCGTGTCACCGTCTTCAATCGGGACCACCCGCCCACTCCGGAATTTAACGATTTCACCCCCGACAGTTATCTCCCCGTCCATCGACTCCACATCACCACTGGTGAGCCCCGTCCCCAAGTCGTTCACCTCATCGAAAGACGTGGGTGTCGGGAAATTATCCGGGTTCAGTTCCCCACCAATATTTTCGGCAATTCCTTCTCTTACGGTTGGTGTTGGTTTCCCCAAACCAGCCGCTCTCCGGGCCGCCAAAAAAGACAGCCGGGCACTTTGCTGCTCTCGAATTTTGCGAATAGATTCTTCCGCCGGGGTTTCCCAGGTAGACGGATTTGTCCCCAGAATCTCACAGGCGTCTTCCAGTGTCCGTATTTTCTGGAGAACATTTTCTGGAAAAGCCTCAATCTCATTCTCCAGATCTTTCCCAGAACTTACCAGGTTGGTTGCCTCACTGATCAGCTCAATGGTCGATTCCAAAGTGGAATAGGGGAGCTGTATCAATTCGGTCGTACCATCCACGAAATCAGTGGCCGCACGGATAATGTTCGTTACACCGTCCAGAATCACATTTATATTTTTGATCGTATTTTTGATGTTCGCCTGAAGTGCTGTGAGATCCCTCACCGCACCCGCAGCCAGATCAAGCCCCTTCTTTGCCATCCGGAGCCCGTCCTTCATTTTATCTATCCAGGATTTGTCCGGAGAGAAATCCTTTTTCACCAAGGTGGCCTTTTCAACCACCAAAAGCTCAATGTTGTAGTTGTACAAAAACCGCTTATCCACATTTCGTTCCAGAGTGAATTTCGTAGGCACGACAATCCAAGCTTCTTCATCCCGTGGATTATGGAATTTCAAAACGGTCCCCTCAGAAGTTGCCGGGTCTCGTTTCAAATCCGCGTAGGTTCTAAAAACCGCATCCTGTAGATACTGAAAATGCCGTTGTCCAGAAAGTGCGGTAGTGATTGTCTTTGGTAGCGCACGGCTGAAGGAAGACTCCACACCGGTTAGAAACATCGCTGGTACGAACCCACCTTTTGCCCCAATGTTCTTTACTTCCCGGGGTGCGAACCCAGTGTGCCCCTGTATGCGGATTATCCGCTCCACAATCCCATTTTCCTCAACGTACAACCCCCCGCCCTGCGTCTTAGTGGATTCCACTGCAAAGGGCTCTTCCAAGGTATAATTGGTTGGCGGAATGATCAGCGGGAAAAGATAACTGGTATCCCCGATCAAACTTGCGGAAGCCGGTACATCCAGCTCAAAAAAGTACAGTAAGCGTTTCAGAAAATTGGAATCCCGCGCTGTTTTCTGCCGGGCTCTTTCTTTCGCAAATGCTATGGGACTGATAGTCATTCTTCCTCAGGTTATTGTTTGGGGACCAATACCCCCGGGAATTGGCGTATACACAGCGATACCACCCGACTGGGCTCCATGGATCACCGCCGCAATTGCGTCCATCGAAGGATCCTTGTCCACAGACCCACTGGTATTCGCCAGAAATACTGCCTCCAGACCGGCCTGAAGGGTGCCCAAACCGACCGGCGGGGTGATTGAGAGTGAGCCCGGCCATGCAACTGCAAACGGAAGGGCACCCCAGAAGGCTGTTATAGCCGCTGTGAGAGCCGCAGCCGCAGCCATGGACAATCCAGTGCCCGCCCCTATGAAAGCCGCTTCTGCGGGCTCTATGGCGACCGGAACGATGGGTGCCGGGCCTGCCTGTGCATCCTCAAAGTACGTGGAAAACGCCCCTGCCCAGTCAGCCAACGATGGTGCCTCCTGGTCGTAGAGGTCCAAAGCCTTCAGCTCATCGCCTAAAGTAGCTGCCAACAGCGTCATATCAGGAACCTCTACGAATTGTTTGGTATAGTCAACTTCTGAGAATTGATCGCGTCATCCCAGTCTGGGAACTCAAGATCCGGGGTTCCAGTCGGGCCTGTCCCGGACGGGTGCTTGTGATTCTTGAAAGCATCTGCAATGCCTGTGACCGCAGTTTCATACAAAGTCTGGATATGGTCTGCGATGGCTACCGACGCAGCTCCATCACCCAGGGTCATCTTCGCATTGTCCCCATCATCCTCAATCACCATTCGCGTGATCTCCGCTGGGTTCTCCGGATCAACCATATCGTAGAAGACCACAGAGTGCACAGAGCCCTTGGGTAGCTTCATCCGCAGGTTACCATTCGCCCCATCCTGCTTGGGCGCGGGCTCCTTTCCGTCTTCCTCCAGAGCACCCCCATGCGCGTGCGTAGTGTTGATTTCGTAATCCCCATCCTGCGTGGTCCCGTGAAAAACACCGTTGTGCTTAATAAAGTCCGGGCTCCCGTCCGCCAACTTGAGCTTCATCCGCTTACCGGACTCCATGCTTTCGTTCCCAATATCCAACGACGGATGCGGGAGAGCCCCAACGATAATAGGTTCCATCGGGTTGTTGTTGAGATAGGTAATCACCACATGATCCCCATCGAACGCTCCGATGTTCGCACCCGCACTCCGATCCAGTTGACCCAGGATGTTCTTGGACGTGGCTTTCGGTTTCCAGACTTTACCGCTGTGCATCCCACCCCACGGCTGCGACACCAGCACTTTGGAAAGCGGAAACCACCGATCTCCAGGGAGACTGGTGTACACCACAACATCGCAATAGACCGCAATGGGGGGACTGGAATCCTGCCCCGACCGGGGATGCCCGTCCGAATCTGTGACATACGTGGCTGTGACCACCCCGCGCATATGCAGACCATTCATCGACTGTCTTCCCGGTATCCGGGAAGTGAGGGGAACACCGGCCTGTATCCGGGTACCCCGTCCCATTACTCTGGATCCTGCCATACCGATCTCCCTATGCTTCCCCGGGATCCACCGGGACTTCCTCATCCTGTACTTGCGGAATGGTGTACTTGGTTACCATTTGGTTCAGGGTCCGCCGGTAGCTATCGTCATCACCACGCCAACCCCGGGTCACACCCAGAACCGTTTGCGTGGGGGTTCCAAACTGCCAATTGTTGGACACCGATTCCACGTAATAAATCTCATCCTTCAGCTGTTCCGTCCGACTTATCGAAGCCCCGGGAATAATCACCCGGTTTCCAATATGGATCTCCGGATGCCCGCGTCCCAGGGTAATCGTTCCAGAAAGAAAATACGGATTGAGACAATACCAATCCCGAATCAAATGCCGTTGTTGCTCTGCCATGAGCCCGGCATTTATATTCTTTGCAGAAGGCGCACAGCTGGACTGTACATCCATCCGACGCAACCCATGGAGTTTCACATCCTCCAAATCAATCAGTGGGGAGAGAAGGGTGAGAGCTTCGGATCCCATTTCCTCCTGGAGAATCAAACTGGCAACATAGAAGGCATTGAACCGCTCTATTCCAGACCTACCGACATCGGCTGTCAGTACATCCTGCCTTTTTATTTCGATGAGCGGGACAATACCCTCATAGTAATCCGGTAGCATTTGTTGGGTAGTTCTGGAAATGGGGAATGGTTTGTCCCGAACCGTAACAGTCATCTTCGTGTCTTTGGGCTCCATCGCTGTACGGTTAGCAATCTCCGCCCCATACGGATTTCCATGTGGTTGCAAATCGGCATAGACTTCACAGAACAAAGGATCCGAATGTTGGACTGCCAAGTCCCACAGGGTGCCGTTCGGTTGCAGATAATTTTTGTTGAAATTTATCCGCTCCGGAACATTCCGGAAGCCCCCCGAACTGAAGTTAACGCTGGGTATGAAACTGTCCTTGATAATCCCGGGCATACCCCTGGGTGGATTCCAATTCGGACCCGCCTGTTGGGAACTCTGTTCCAGAAAACTTTTCAGATAAGCTTCCACCGCTTGTGCGGGATTGCCCAGCACGCCTGGGATACCGTTGAACACCTCAATTGCGACCGCCTGGGAGATGATGTCGTTGGTTGCCAGTGGCGAAAACCACACAGGCGTAGTCTCCCAGATTTTACCGAAATCTCTGCCGGTCAAGGTGAAGCTCTCCATCGTAGCCCCATGACCGCCCACAGCTTTTGTGCTCCGAATCTCATCCAGAAGACCGCGCATCACATGGTACGGTCGGTTGTGTTCCAGAAACTCAATGTCCACCCAGTCATCATCCTCCAGACGATCCAATAACGATTCTGCCACCGCAGATGGTTTCAACTGGATTGAGAAACTTCCGGATGCGGATCCCATGTCCTTACTGGTGTTCACCCCTATCACACTGGGTGCGTCATCGCTGCGCTTCCTCCCGTCCAGTGGAAATGTTCCGCCTATCGGGAAAGCTACTACCGGGTCAATCCCGTGCTGGTAGATGGTCACTCGCACCCCGGAATGGGTAGACTCCTGGAACCCCGGTTTGTACTTGCCTGAAGATGCTGTCATGCGATCAACCCCCCTTTCCGGGGATAGCATTCGATGGGGAACCACCGCTAAACATGCTCACAGCAAAATCCAAAATACCCCCCGCACTGGCAACCCTTTCTGTGAAATTCTCCGCAGTGGCCGCCACGCCTTCAATGGATTTCGTCAAATTCGCCAGTCCTTCACTTGACAAATTTTTGAAAGCGTTATTCGTGGACAACGCCGCTTTTTCCAGACTTTGGACAGTATCAGCCATCGCCACACCCAAAGTTATTTGCTTGTTTTCGATCCCGGCCTGGGTCGCAGCCGCTCCCCCGCGCCCAGACACCATGCCGCCCGCTTCTGCCAGAAATCGCTCACGACTGCTCCCCTTGCGGGCTTCCCGTGATCCAGTGGCACGTTGTTGTGCTGCCATAGTCTGATACTTCTGCTCTTCTGCGGTAAGGGCTTCCCCCTGGAGGGTCTTACCCAGAACAGCCATCTCCCGTGCACCTGTCTGTATCCCGCGCTCTGACAGGAACCTCCTTAGTAGCTGCCGACCACCGGCCTTATCGGATCCGGTCATGCTCATGATGCGTTTGAACATGCCACCCATCTTGGAACCAGCGGAAGCCGCCCCGCTGATTCCCTTGGAGCCTAGCTGCCCCTGCATATCCTCCATCTGGATAAGTGCCCGTTCGTATTCTGCGGAACCGCCGCCGCGAAAGCCCCCCATCATCTGCATCGCCAGAAGATCACCACCACCCTGCGGACCCTTGGCACCAATCCCTTGCACGTATTTCTGGAAACCGCCCGCTATCCCGGCGGCCCGTGGCCCCATGATCCCGGCCTTGCTCAACTCCATGCCCATGCTGGAAATCGATTCCTTATTGAACGGAATGCCTGTCTGTTGAAATTGCTGAATACCTTGTGCAACTTGCTGCATGTACGTGTTGAGGTCTGAACCAGTGAGGCCCATTTCCAGACCTTCCACAATCGCCTCCCGCATAGCGTCCCCGCTACGTCCGACTATCTCCCCGCCCTCCCTTGTGCGCGTGCCCCCAACCAACCCACCTGTCCGACCACCGCGCAGAAACGCCCCGGAGACATCTGCCCCCAAACCATACATGGTCTTTGCCGCAAAAGCCGTTGGCATAATTCCAGACTTTTTGGCCTCACCGATGAAACCACCACCGGACTCCATCACCTGCATCGCCTCCTGGAGAGCTTGCTGCTTATTGATCCCACGAAGCTGGAGCCCCAAGGCACCCATGCCACCAAACCCGACATTCCTACCCTTGCGCCTTTTTTGGGCCGCCTTCCGCTGCGCTTTCGTGAGTTTGGCTTTCGTTTTATTGGTTGCCTCATAATCCTGACCAGCTACTTGCTCATCGGTCCCAGGCAGCATGTACCCCCCAGCATCTGGGAACATTCCCGGTCCCGGAATTCCCCCTTCGACTATCGGAGCCGGGGGAACCCAGTCCGAAAGATCATCATCCGGGCTTATCCAATCCCCTACGGATTTGACCATGCCCGACCACGCTTGCTGTATCACTTCTGCTTGGATAGCTTCCGGTCCCATTTTAGCTGCCAGTTCAAATCGCTTTGCTGCGTCCGCTTCTTCTTTTTTCGCTGCGGTTTTTCTCGCCTTTTTCTGGACCCGGTATTTGGCCGCATCAATCTCACTGGAACGCTGGGCTTCATCCGCTGCAATCGCCTCTCGCATCTTCCGGGCTCTCCTTGCCGCTTTCTTTGCGGAAGGATCCGCGTAGGAACCGCCAACGAATCGACCAGCCTCCAATTGGGTCTTTTTGTAGGATATGCCTTGTCCCGCGTAACCCGCTGTTGCCTGCAACTGCCCAGCCAGAATTCCGCCAACACCGGGGATTGCAGATAGGGTCTTTGCCAACCCGCCCACGCCTGTGAACGCCGCACCTGCCCCCATAGCTCCGGAGATGCCCTTACCGACAGCCATACCCGCCAACTGCCTGCCCATACCCGGGCCGCGCTGGAGGAAGGCTGCGGGCATCTGTAGACCCCCCTGTGCAAGACCCTGAACGAAGGCTCCCTTCCGCTGTTGTGCAATCCTTTGCTGCGCTGCTTCCTCCCGCCTTCGCATGGTCTCCGCTTGCGCCTGTGCGCGTCTCTGATCCCTTGCCGCGCTGGATGCTGCGCGTTTTCGGTCTTCTTCCGCTTTGTTTGCTGACTCCCGCTGTTTAGAAAAAGCCCGCTCCAGTGTGCCGATAGTCCGCTGGGCCATCCCAGCTTCTTTCGTGACTGCCTTCAACTGCTCTTCAATGAGTTTGTAGGCACTTCCGCCCTTATCTTTCATCTTGAGCATGTGATCGGTGAGTTTGGATTGTGTCTTACCCAAAGTCTGGAGATTCTTTTCCATCGAAGCGATGTGCTTCTTCGATTCAGCAAAGCTCATGTTCTGGGCATTCAACCCTTTTTGAGCTTCCTTCGTGAATTTCGCTGTGTCCCTTTGGGCCTTATCGAAGCCTTTCGTTTTCGCTTCGATCTCCAATCTGGTTTTATAATCTTTGGGCATCGCTTCCTCTATTCATCCAAGTCTGGAATCTTGCCTTCTGCTATTTCCCGCTCCCACTTATCGATCAGTGGATCCCCAGTGAAATTGTCATCACCCAGGATCTTATTTATCGCTGTCAACTGTCGCATAAGGAATTGCGCCTCTTTCGCAGTCGCTTCTTCCAATCGGTATTCCAACTCTTCTTTTTTAGCGATGAAATCTTCATACATCTCCAGGGTCAACTCCGCCTGGCTTTGCTCCATGAAAAGTGCATGGTTCGGTGGAAGGTTGTACTTGCCCGACCACCATCTCCGCAGATGCGAAGCTCCTGATTTGGTATTCTGTTTTGCCTGTGCCAGCAATCTATCCCCGTCCGAGAAATATGGCCTCATGCAAGGCCACCTCCTGATAAATTTCCTGAAGTAACTCAACATCATTGAGAGACATCAAATCGTTCGCCCATGTCGGACGCTCCAGTAGACTGAAGGAAAGGTGAGCCACCATGAGATTTATTTCGACAGTCAGTGCGTCCAGTGCCTCCATCGGCAACCCCGCACTCAACCGCGCTCGCATAATCCCCCGCTTCGCCTGAGTGCGGATGTCCAACACCTGGTTTAGAAATTTCCCTTTCCAGACTTTTCCCCTCCCATCGGTCCAGTTTAGTTCAAACGGGTATTCCCGCTTAGACCGGGGATCATCCTCCATCGCAGGGTCTTCCTTCTTCGTTTTCTCATCCATTTCGGATTCGATTTCTTCTTTCAAAGCATCGGTGTTGTCTGGAACTTCCGGTATTTCCGGGACCAAATGATCCGGATGCAACCGCTTCTCTAAAGCCGTTTTTTCTTCTGACATTTCGCTCTCCTTTGTTTGCGCCTGGGAACGAACCTGCCAGATTTTAAAAATTAAGGGAAGCTCTCAGAAAATAGATGGGCTCCCGGCCTATTGTGGGGGGCAATGTTTGGCCGGGAGCCCGGAGCCCCGTCCGAAAGGACGGGAATACAAGGGGAAGATGAAACGAACTCAAGGAGAAGCGATTAAGTCACTTCGGATTCGTCAAGGATCCGAATGCAGACAAATTCCACATCCTCCCCTGTAATTCCCCGTGCATCGATGCTTATGTTGTGGCTTGCGATCTTCACTTGCTGGACAGTCGCAATCAGCTTTCCGGTCTTCGTGTCTTCGATGGTCGCTGTCAGATCCCCGGCAAGCAAAATGTTCTCCAAATGCTCTTGCACATTTCCGCCAACGCCTGGAAAGAGACCCATGCTTTTCAAGGTTTCCCCAACGATCCGAAACATGCCAGCGGTGAATGTGCACGAATACCCCACGGGTACGAATTCCTCAATCTCTACGTTGTCCAAAACTTCCACTGGTTCGTAAGAAATTTGCTCGCCCAAACTCACGTTTCGTGCATAGCCCACTTTGGTCCCGTTGATGGAAAACCGGGCTCGCGCACCTGTTAACAATTTGCCTTTTTCGGCCATCGTATTACCTCACTTTTACGCAGCACTCTGGTTGATAGTCACCAGATGTATCGTGTTACGGACGAAATTAATTGGGATGATCGGAGCGACTTCTACACTGACCTCTAAAATGTCCACGATCAGTTCAATGTCCAGACTTCTCCATCCGGTCAGGATAATGGCATCCGTGAGCAATGCCAGCGTACCGATAGCGACACCCTTCGCCGCATTCACCGTCCCGGCAAACCCACGCCGCCCAACGGCAAATTCCATGTTGGTGCGGAAGTTAAAGGCAACAAAATTTGCCGCCTCATTAACACTCGCTTCTACCGACGAAATCACGTTGGAAGACAGATGCGTGGTGATGTTCCGGACCACCCTTCGCCCAACACCTTCGATGGTCTCACCGAAACAGAGCCCGGCCTGGATCATCTCTTCCGCGTCATCCGTTGGATTCCAACTGGAATGCTGCCTCAGGTTGAGCGTGTTCATGTACTTGAACGTAAGCGACGTTCCCACCGGGGATCCCGCCTGCATTCCCGCGTAAATGGCCGCCTCATAGAACGGGGGAAACTCTTCCCGTTCCCCGGATGTGTTGAACCTCTCCACCATCTGCGCAGCCACCCGGACGTGTCTGGTGTTGAGGTCCACAATCTGGGCCTTAACCTCATCCTTCGTGGCAACATCATCCATGAGCGTGTTCATCACACCCACGCAGGCGTCCCGCTCACTCCGACCAATGCCACCCATGTACGCGCAGTGCGCATCCACAGCCGCGTGTACCGCCGGATCCGCAGTCATGGGTACGATGGTATTGATTCGGACCTTCTTGAGTAAGTTGAGCGCATCCTGCCAATCCTGGAAGGTTGTGGTCCCCTCGCTGCCACCAGCCAAAAACACCGGAGCAGTTGTGTTGGTTGGGGCTCCGCCAACCGCGCCGGTCGCTTTCGCACCAGATACCAATGCACTGCTATTGTTCAACCAGTTGGTGAGAGCCCAGAGATCCGCATAAAAGTCTGGATTCGCAGGATCCAGACAATCCACCGGACCACCGGCTCCCGTGGTCACATCCAAATTGGCTGGGTTGAATGTGGTGAGCCCCGTTTGCAATGCGCAGACAAAGCCGCCAGCACCGGCCACGTACTTGCCGTTGAAGTGGTCGGACACTTTCTGGAGTGTGTTCTGGTTAGCACCCGTGGACCGGGCCGCTTCCGCCGCAAGCGTATCCGTCTTCCCCGTGGCCGCATGGCAGGAGACAAATGTAATCTCCGACCAGTCCCCCACGCTCACCACCGTGGTCACAGCATCGATCATACTAATCAACTCTGCCTGATACGCCCCCGTGGGAGAGTATCCATGTAGGACCAGAGCGTGAGGGGCTGTGTCATCCGAAGTACAACTGATCTTCCCACCGGCCACGTACATGGCTTCCGCATCCGTGAGACCCAGAGTGGGATTCGTTCCAGGAAGGATAGTCGCTTGGACACCCACGGACACGTCCGATATTTCCACGCTGCCCAAGGTAGTGCCTTGCACACGGGCTGCGTAGATGCCATCCCAAAGGACCACCCCCTGGGCAACGCCAGCAACCAGGGTAAGTGTCTCCCTTGTCAGGGTAGTCCCCACCACCCCGTAGAGTGTGACCAATTGGCCATCATCAGCGGGATTCGTGCTTTCCAACTCAGCCGCTTCCCCCCCTGTCCAACTGGCTACCACTTCCGCTTCATTGGTAGGCATCGCCACAGTAGCTTTGCAGGAGACATTCCCACCATCTTCGACTTCCGCTGTCATGGTGTCCCAGCCCGTCCCCGGGTTGGTGTACTTGAGTTTGAACATCGAATCCCCACCCAAGTCATCCACGCTCTCAACCACATCTTCAAACTGGAGAGAAAGGAGTTTGCCCTTGCTGGTACCGGCCCCAATGGAACCGGTTATCTGACTGGTGAATGCCCCGTAGTCCTTGGAAGTCATTTCCAGACAATCCCCGTAGGCATTCGGAAAGGCCGCCACACTCTGGGTTGCCGGGTTCACCTTCATCGCAACCACTTCCACAGCTCCACCCAGGATATTCGGATCCTTGGAAGGCGCAAACAGGATGGGCATCACCTCCCGGAGATGACCGCTACGAAAAGTCTCATTCCCCTTCTCCGGTTTATTGATGCGGATGAAATCTTTGGTCTCAGTGATTTCCGAAACAGGCTTACCGCCTTCCGCAGTCCCAATTGCCGCCACGATTCCAGAAGCACCCAAACCGACCGCTTCCAGTCCGGACGCATCGACTACGGAATACGACCCAGGAACACTGATCGTTCTGCCGTTGAAAAAAATTGTACTCGCCATGTCTTTTCTCCCTAGTTAATGGGTCTCTTCATAAATTTCTGGAACTCGCTGCGCCACTGTTTAATGGCCATTGGTCCCAATTTGTTCTTCTTCGCATGGAACTTGAACCCGGCAGTCTGATCTACTTTCGCAGTTCCGGCTGCCAGAAACACAACCAGGGGAACCAGGGGAGCATCATCTTTGGGCTTCTCTGTCTTCTTGATTTCCTCCTTGGTTTCTTCCTTATTGTCCCCATCCGTAATTTCTGAATCCCCGTAACCATCTGGGTTATCCGACTTATCCGTGTTTTCCAGGATGACCGAATCTTCCGGTTTCTCAATCTGATTTTTTCTTTTCTTAGAACTCATCATCTTCTCCCGGTCTGTACGTTGTCACACCGTCGTTTATGTCACCAACATCGTTGGGACTCCCTGATCTGTCAAGGTGTATTCCAGAGACTTGGAACGCTTTGAACAAACGCGAATTCTTATCGATAATCTGGAATTCACGATCTGTTTTGAAAGTTATCCGCCTGGCAAATAAATGCTCTGGCAAATATTTGGGATCTGGGGCCAAATCACCGCCCGACATCTCGAACTCAAAAGCCCCCTCATCCGACAGGATGCGGAGCCCGGCCAATAGAATGTATTTCGCTATTTCGTAATAATAGGCAGTCACATCCGGATGTTCTGTGTAGATCAAAATTTCGTAGGCGTGTGTCCAAATAGCTGTTTCGATGTCCGCCCCGTACAACGGATCTTCTATGTCCGTTATCATGCCCCCGTCATCTGCCAAAAACTGTAACGACTCCACCTCATTGCTCAAGGTGATTGCGTACAATGGAAAGTTGCTGTCCACCCGCGCAAACCCATTGATAACTTCCGGGGGATGCGTAGCAAAGAAGGTTTTAATCGAATCCACTTCTGCCTTAGCCAACGCATAATTGGCCAGAAACAAATCATCCAGAAGAGAAGGATCCGCCAACATCTTCGCCACGCCCTCAGTAAGTAATTGATGCAGGTATCGATGAATCATGTGTTCTCCTTAAAAAATGCCTCAACAGCCATTGGAGCAATTTTGGCCACAAACGTGCTGACCTTTTCCAGATAATGCTCACCAATTATCTGCTTCCGAATCCAGCCCTCCCGGACATTAGTTGAGATAGTCCGGAAAGTTGTGTACTGATTCTGCGTAACCTTTTTGTAAGTCTTCTTCTGCCTGATCATCCCTTTGTAGATATCCGACTTATGGTGCGGCTTCAGCAATGGAATATTCATGCCCTTTGCGAGCCCCCCATGAATCTGACTGGTATCCATTCTGCGCTTCTTCGCCTCCTTGGATCCCTTCTTGTAGGGATCACCATAGGCTTGTAGCTTCTTTGCCGCCCGGTAGACAGCCCTCCCCAGCTTCGCAGCGTCCGCCACAGCCGCGTGAGAGCCGTAAGCTGACCCCATGGCCTGCCCTGTGCCTTTGCCCGACCCAGGGACCGTGTGTCGGAACGGGATGGCCCTGTAGTAACCACCGTTCCTGGACTGGTGCTTCCCCCGCTCACCCAGGGGGACCACCGGAACTTCCGGTCCCAGGAGGGTCTTGCGCATGTCCAGTGGGGAAGATCCATCTTCCAGAATATGGGGAACCTCCCCAACCAGCTCCAGAACCGACACGTTGGGCAGGTACTTCACCGGCTGAATTCCGTTCATGTAATCCTGCCTGAAGGAAGAATCACTTTTGGACACCAACTTGATCCAATGCGCCTGCGCAGAATCGGCCACATTCCGAAGCACCTGGGTCACCGACTTCGCTTCCAGAATTGAAGCCATTTCTTCCGGAAACTCTATATTGCCAATCTGCAACATTAGGTAACCAGAAATTCATAGCGAAGCATCGCCTGGGAGGGGAGCCCCGCTGGGTCTCCCGTTGGCGTTCGCGGGTTGGCGACTTTGTAAGCCACTTGCGCAGTTCGGAATGAATGCGGATGGTCCATCACCAACCACCTGGGATGACAGAAATAGTGGGCAGACAGCCGCTTCTCCGCAGCGGGAGCCTTACCCGGGTACCACTTGATCCGCCCTTTTTCCAGAAAATAGTCCGTGTCCCGCTTGTAGACGGTATCCACCGAACGCAGAAGACTCACGTAGGATGTCGGATACCGCAGATCCAGGGTCTCCGAACCATCCGCCTCTTTTATCTCCGCATACACGATATTGGAATCCAGGGAAGTGATCCTGTCGTAATAGCCCAGCTTGTTTCCGTATCGAACCGTCAACCTGGTATCCCCCGACTCCCAGTTTCCCAGTGCGTCAACCGGATCCGTGCTCTTAGACAAATCGCGCATGTACCCCCGAATAACGGAACCACCCGAATCCTGGATGAGCCGATTCTGCAAATCATCCATATTGTAGGATTCCAGATTTTGCGGAGTATCCGGGCCAAAATAGATCCACCCGCTCCCCTTGCACAGCTCGCAATTCGGGTTCACTTGCTCTGTTTGATCAGTCACCGGTTCGCAAGGACACCGGGCCGCCCGTTCCCACAAAAGGAGATACCCCTGGGTCTCCAGAAGTAGATCAAATTTGCCCGGCTTATGGTCCACCCTTTGACCAGCTTGTTTGGACCCCGCAGGCATCCCCAAAATGGGGACATCGGGCATTATAATGGTGCCATTCCCCATCGCCTAACCTACCGCCATAATATTGCCTTTGTAGTACCTTCTGAGGGTCGGAATGACTTCCTTAATCTCTTTTTGGTACTGTAGCAATCTTGCGCCATATCCAGCGTTCGTGGCCGAAGAAGTTGTGTTAAATGTGGTACTTAGCCCATCTGCCGAAATTGTCTGACTGGCTATACCAGCCCCTCCAAGGAGGTCTCCCGCGATGTTCAATGGACCGAAGCTGGCAACCTTCCCAATAAGGTCTTTTATGACCTCAGGCACCTCCCCAGACTCGAACCCAGCCGTGTACTTTATACGGAAGACATCGGGCACCAATCTGCCCCGCGCACGAAAGAGAGAATGCCACCCTCCCATGCCCCCCATAAGTATGGTCCCAGCACCCC
>Ga0307377_10004372_pt1 | contig 15492 bp, 23 predicted proteins | sample TR3MG_FD_202535 | JGI IMG/M metagenome (GOLD analysis project Ga0307377, IMG submission 202535) | Soil microbial communities from Risofladan, Vaasa, Finland - TR-3 | ecosystem: Environmental > Terrestrial > Soil > Coastal area > Acid sulfate soil | place: Finland: Risofladan, Vaasa | collected... | reverse complement strand
CGCTATCGCGATGACCTGTTGCATATTGTTATGAATTGCAATTTCGTAAAAGCCGAGGCGCTGTCCTATCTGACGTGCAACAGGTGCTGGTATAGGTATGACTACATCGCTTAGCCGTGACAAATGGCGATGTAGCGCCTTTCGAGTATCGAACAGGTTACTCATGCTTTGTTAACTGCCTCTTCGATATCGGTAAGCTTCACCACGTCGTTGCCGATAACTATCCACGCAGCCGTCGGATCTACCTGCGACCTGGCGACGCGTATTACACGAGCGGCGCGCTCAAGCTCCGCGTAGTCGTCGTCGCCTTCTTTGCGATCGTCATCGACGCCTACAATCGCGGCAACGCCGCTGTCCATTTGCGTCTGCATGAGCAGCACTACCGCTTTCGCCAGCCGTATCATGCGCCCGCGCGGATCTGACGATGCTGATACCATCTGGTCGGTGTCCTCTACAACGAGCAGACCGCCGTCGGGTAGATACGTCTTCACGAACTGTGTGATCTCAGGCTGCCCTTCAGCGCAATTGCGCCACGACGTAATAGGCAACACCGTCGTAGCTACACGCTTCGGCAACGGCGGTACAGGGCCGCTTACAAGCAACGTGGTTTTCCCGTTGGCCGTCGTGTACTCCCGCGCGCAACGTCTGAGCACGGGCACGATAAGGTCTTTAGGCCCGAGCACTACGAGCAGATCGCGGTATGTGAAGCCGTGCTCGCCAAACAGCCGGGTCATCGCCCCGAACGGCAACGGGATATCCTTGCGCTTCAAGCGCTGTGCAAGGTCGCGCAAGCGGCGTTCGCGCTTCGTACGCCTGACGAGCAATTCGTTGCGCTTCGACGCAAGCCATGGCGCCGCTTTCTCGAACGTCTCCAGCAGCTCAAGCGCATTGAACGGCTGGCTGACCGCGTGTTGATACTGCCCATACAGCAGCTCGACAATGCGCTCCGTCATGTCGTCCATCGTGCCGAACTCCGACATGATCCACGTCGCGAGCTGGCCGCCCGCTACAAGCATGCGGAACATCTTCTGTGCGTCTTCGTTCTTCGTGAGCAGTTCATGCATACGCTGTACTGACGGATCTTCTTCGGCAAAGGTCATAATGTGCCCTGTCTTGTTCGCGTTAACACGCCCCTGCGCCAATAACCACCGTCGTTGTAAAGTGCGTCTGTAAGGCCACCGCCCAAAGCATTACTTCGTCGTTCGACTGTATCGCCGCGCACAAGCAACGATGCTAACTGACTTCCCGACACGAATGGATATCGGCTGAAGCGCGCGCTGAACAATGTGCGTGACATCGCAGCCGCCGCATGATTAACGCCACCTGCGCGTGAAATTGGATTCACGCCTACCCCACGTACTCGGCCACGCGCGCCTTGCAGTCGTCGTCAGGACACAATGAACAGTATCGCGGATCTGCCGGCACGTGTGAAATGCTAACGGTAAACTCCTCGTTTTCGCCATACAACTCTGCTGCATCACGCATCAGACCCTCAGCAACGTCCCATGCCCTGGTGTCGTCGCCTGGTACGCATACCCAGTCCGCGTTACCCGCGGGATCAGGGCTTATTCTATATGTCCACATGTTAAGTTTCCTTGTGCTTATTCCCGCGCGCGGGATGCTTCGCCATCTAAGTTTTGCCCTTCTTGAGTAGTTGCTTGTACTCTTTAGTCGTCGTTGCTGCACAACATACAGCCGCGGCGTCGATCAGGTTATGACGAATAGTCTTTTTCGGCTCCGCCTGCTCGAACGCAAAGTCTGGCCACAACTTGTGCACACGCTCTTCCACAACGTCCTTGTCCGCCGACGAATCACCCGTGATAGCTTTCTTCACAGCACTCGGCAACATAGCTACCACGTTACGTGCATACAGCATATGTAGCGCCGTCATGAGGTAAGCCGACGCCAACGCCATAGCCCGAATAGCCCGCGCGCCCTTGGCGCCAGCGTGTGGAAACTCTATGAAGTACGCCTCGGGGTCGAACATCATATGCAAGTTGCGCACGACGTCTACGTGCTTGAGCGTACGCAACAAGTCGGACATCATACGCGTACGTGATTCGATTTCCTTCACGTATGATACGCCGCCTGCAACTATACGCGGCATATCACCAGCGCGTGACGGCAACTCGGCGGCAACCCAGCCTAGCGATACGAAGCCAGCGTCGTAGCATATGATCATGCTAAGCCGCCCAACTTTCGTAGCTCTTCAATAAGCAAATGTGTAACCTGACAGTCGAAGCCAGCCGCGTGTGCTTTGCTCATATCCAGCCCGTTAGCCTTGTCGATACCAAGTGACTGTATCGCAAGCGTCAGGTTCCACTTCACGCGACTGTGCGTGTTGGCTACACGCAACATGAACGTGTGCAAGTTCTCACGCGCATTCGGGATTACCCGCATCTGGCCAGCCTTGTAGATTACGCCTGAATCTAAAATTTCTCCCGCGGCAAACTTGAATGGGTGTCCACATCTAGCCGAATCAGCCGCTATGAACGGCGCGTCGAAGAAAATCATGTTGTGTCCGATGAACATCATCTTAGCGCCACGGAATACGTTGCACAGCTCCACGAACTGCTCGTACACGAGCGCTGGCTCGACGCCGTCGGCAAGTATCTCGTCGGTAATACCGGTAACACGCGAAGCGCCGGCGCTCATCGTGCCTGGCGGACGCTTGAGTAATATATCAGTACACTCTACAAGCTTACGGTCACGTACAACAGCATAGCCCAGCTGCACAACCACGTCGGGCTTCACGCGCGGATCACTCGGGCTATGACGAAAGCCGCTCGTCTCGACGTCGACGACCAGATACGAATCTGGTAATCGACCGTCAGGACAACGTCGCGCAAGTTCGGGCATAAGCTGTTGTAGTGGCTGCATGATGTACCTACTAATCTCTGCTGCGGATGCTTGCCAAGAGTCGTTCGACTGCTGCATCTATCTCCTCTACGTCTGGTTGTGGATCAAGTTCCGACTGCGGTTTGACCTGCTCAAACCAGACAGGCAATTCGAGGAATATCTCCTTCATAACGGCTACTGACAACAGCGTTGCAAACTCGCGGTTGTCGTCAAAAAGCCGCGCGAACGAAGTCTTCGCCTGCTCGATAGCAGTCTTATCATTTGACAGCTTGATATAGCCAGCGAATTCCCCGATCGCCTGCTTGAACTGCTCGGTAAGCGTGTCATCGTCGGCAAAAACTTCGCCAGCCGTGCTACAAGCCTGCAAGTCAGCCCGCAACTTGTCGGGCTCAAATGTCATGCGGCTGAGCGCGCGTTTGATAAGGCGAGGCAATGCCCACACCATGTCACGCTCAGGGTTGAACCTGCGACGTATCGCGTCCATTGACTGCGCCGTCTGAATTGCCATAACTACTCCTATACGTGACGCTGCTCTATAGCCCACACTGCTTGCATAGGCTTGCCCTTACACTTGAGACACATTGTTGCTGTAACGTCTTCTGGATCAAACCACGCTCGCATGTTATAGCACTTAGCGCACTGCTTTTGTATCCATGTATACCGATGCGTTGCGCGCGCGCACGACTCGTAACCAACTGGGCATGTACGACACTGAAACGGATAGTCACGCACACACGGCGCAAGCCGCTCCTTGCGCAACTGGCTATTGTACTTCTGCTGATGCGGGCGACAGTCGAACGTTGCAACTACTATCTTATTGCGCGCGCGCCCAAGCGTGCCTGTGAACCACATGCGCACCAGCTCGCAGTGTGACGGCGCGCGTACCGCACGCGGCCAGCCAAGATCTCGGGCCAACTTGTATACCACAAACTTGCGTGGTATAGGCTGCCTGAACTCCGTACCTACAGCCAAACCAGCCATAGCTACGGTACGCAGCTCAAGCTGCACTTTGCCGTTACGCACACAGTCAAAGCGCAGCTCGGTTATCTCAAGTGGTATGCTTTCACTGCTAGCCGCCGTAAACGGCTGTATCGGATGCCCGTGTGACAACAATTGGCGGCCGCCGGCAATCTTCAGCGCCATCATGTCACCGACACGCGTCGTTATCTCCTTGCCGACGAAGTCGAGCAACGACTCGCGAATAGCGTCGTCATGTATCGTCTTCAGCTTCGCGGCTTTGCGCACCACTTGCGTAACACGCTGTAACGCATCGGGTGTAAGCAACGTATGGTACAGCGACGCGTCACTCAGCGCGTCCTGTATCGCAATACGGCGCATATTTATACGCAACAGTTCGTAGTCTGGATTACGTTTTCTAGCCACGCTCACTCCCGCCTCGATACTTTTGATGTTAACAGCAAGCAGGCTGCTCAGCAAGCGCAAACCACGCCGATGCCTATACAAAAAAGAAGAGGCCCCCGGGGAGAGAGCCTCTTCTGGCGAAAATGGCCGCCAGCGGGATGCGGCCGAGCGCGGTAATTATGGGGACGGCGTATATACAGCGGCGGCGTCCCGTGCACCTCTTAGAAACGACTCAACCATGTTCACGACCACTGCTGTATGTTCCGGTGCAGCATCCAACCAGTGCCCCTCAGTAGCCCTTAATTGAAGCTCCTGCAATAGCATGAGCACCAATAAACGAGCTGACGGTAGAAACGCTTGTGCATCACCTGTAAGCACATCACGCAACTTCGCCTCTACGACAGGCATCAACGCCATAAAGCCGCCCGACGGCAGTTCCGTCGGTGCTTTAGCTATAAGCGCCTTAACCGTATCGATAATGTTAACAATGCGCTGTGCTTCAGCACCGGCGTCCTTGTTTGAAGCGAAGTAAGTTGCAACTGCAACATTACCAGCCAGTTCCGCCCGCATGCACGCCCGCGCAGGATTCTCCTGCCAGTTTACAGCTGACGTACCGTTGCAGCCGGCAACGCACATCATAAGTACAACAGGTGCTAGCCTAGACATAACACCCCCTTCATGTAGTAGTTATAACTGTACGCGGTACCAAGTCAAGTATGTTTTAGAAGTCGAAATCATCATCGACCAAATCAAAGTCTAACCCGGCCGCATCTTCGCCGTTCTCGGGCAACGTCATTTTTGCCGCTGCTTCAATATCGTCATATGTTGGTTCGGCCTGCCTGGCTACGATACCGTCTGTTACAGGCGGTGGTTCTACGCCATCATCACCACGTGCACGTAATTCAGCGCCGCGCGCTATTATAGCAGCAGCTTGCGCACGAAATTCCTCAAGCTCTTCTTTCGTTGGTTTTAACAGCGCTTTCCCGAGCCACACTGCCGCCGTCGGACGTTCGTCGCTGGCAAGCTGTCTGTCGTGTAAATCCAACAATAACGCAATGCCGCGCTTGCGCAACTCATCCTGCGAACTAGCCATATGCAAGCCGTGCAGTATACAGTTGTCTGCCCGTCCAGTACATGAATAGTAAATAACCTCTTCGATCATCTTACACTATTCCATCCTGCGCTTAATATCTTCAATGTGGCGCATAAGCTCTTCACCGTGCAGATGATACCGGCCAAACGGAATCCTGCTTTCAACGACAGCAACTGGCAATTGTAGCACCATATCTAACGATACGTCATGCTTACCTGGCGTAGACTCCACGTCGCTCTGCTCCAGCCCCAGCAGCACGTTAAGCGCGCGCGCCTTTTGCGCGCGCTGGTTTTCCGTAGGTATGCCGCATAGCGCCGGCACGTCAACCGCAGCGCGCGCCGATATAACGTCCCAACACGGCAAGCAATAATACTGCCGCGTAATACGCGTTGTCACTGGATTGTGCACAAGTACTACAGGCATACCAGCGGGATTACGCATGCCGCAATGACGACATTTCGTACATACATCCGTGGTCTTCACGAAGACCGTTATCGTGTCCTCTACGGCTCAACCCCTTTCGTGACGCGCAACAGCTTTTTCAACGCAGTAAGTATTTTTGCCTCGCCTGGCACCGCATCGCCTTGAAACTCTTTAGCGTGCGCGTCACCTGGATGCTGTATGACGATCTTGTTCGTCGGCGGCCACCAGTTGACGATGTACTCACATATCCTATATTGGTAGCCGCTTGGAATCTCGTTGATCAGTATGCCATGCTTGTTGCACAGCACCGCGATTATTGGTACCCATTTGTGCAGCCGCTGCGCGCGCTCCAACCGAGCCGCACGCTTCTCCTGCTTTCTGGCCCTATAGTCGGGTGCTGCCATTTGTCACCTCGCTCTAAATAACAATTGCTGCCGAGGAAATACCGATCTAAGTATACTACGTACACCGGCCAGCCTGCCAGACGCATTTGCATCATCCAGCAGGCCGACCAGTTTGGCGCGGCGCATCACATGATCGTTGTAAGCGTCGGCGAGATCGTCTGCGCTTTCACCTAGTCCGTGCAATAACAACAGCTGTACCAGCAGATGCTCTATCGCACAAACAGCATCAGCAAGCGTGACGAAGTCTGGATCGCCAGTACGTATTATCGCGCGCGTCTCTACATCGTGCTGTACGCCAAGCGACAATACGATATCGTCGACGGCTTGCCGCAACGAGGCGACTAGCCGGCAAGCGTCGACGTCGCCTACGTGATTACCTGGTGCGCCTATGGTGTGCAAAGCTGTGCCGCATTGCACCAGGTAATCACGTACGAGCATGCGGTGCTCCGCGCGTGTCACTCAGTAGCCCCGCTCAGCTGCTTAACGGTAAGCTGCCAACCAAGGTGCTCGACAACAGCGGGCTGGATTGACGCTGCCATCGGCGCCACTGTAAGCTCCGTATCCGCTATAATGATACGAACTGGCGGCGCAATTGCTGCTGGCGCGGCTGCTACGCCGCGCAACATAGCGGCTATTTTTTCCCGCCGCTGCTTAATGCACTTTACTGCCGCGCGGTCTTTCGATATGACCGCTATCTTTCCCGCGCGCAGGAATAAGCCCATGCTTTCAGCCTTCTTTGCTGTAAGCCCCAGCGCGGCTAATATTTTGCGCATGGTGTGCAAATACATTTGCTTGGGTGGCGTACGCCGCAGCGTGCTAAAATGCGTCGAATTAACGTCACACTTTTTTGCAAATGCCTCAAGGGTCATGTTTTGCTCTACAAGATGCTGCTCAAACAACGTCATAAAGAGCTTGGAATCTATCTGTATGAATGACTTATTGGAACCTTTCTCAACAAACTCATGCAGATTTGGCACGAGTCACCCGCTCTCTCAGCTTGTACTTGGCCTCGAAACGCACGATAGCTGCAACAAGCTTGTCGTAGAAGGCCAGCTCAGCCTTCAACTCGGTCACGTGCTCGGCGCGCCAGCCGCGCGTCAGCTTCCTGAAATTCTGCTGCGCATACGACACCAGCCCGCGCCGATTGTACGTATATGCGTACATGAGCTTGCGTATACGCGCAAGCTCGCCAGACACCTCATTGAGCACGGGCTGCGCTGTGTACTTGCCAGTCGTGCTACGTACGCATACGCCGCCGTGGCGCCGCAACGCCGTCATCGTTGAGCTAATAGACGGTGTATACTCCAGCTCAAGCAATTTCTGCTCAAGCTTGACTACCGTGTAATAGCTACCATCTTTCATCAACGTCGCCAATGCTTCGTACGCCGTCGGCCGTAACTGCGTCACTCCCCGCTGCACTACTTTCCGCGCTTTGATAGGCACGCTAGTGCCTCCTTTCATGCGCTACGAATACGAGCCAGGATATATCCAGCCGCTTCTGGATAGTCGTCCTCGAACTGCTCCCAGAACGTCAAACCGTCATCATACTCACCACGACGTGCTACGTTGACAAGCGCGTTCAGCTGCTTGTCGGTTATGAAAGACTTCGTATCTAGCTGATCACTGATACTCGCTACTATCTCGGCCCAGCTAAACAAGTCGCTATCAGTCATCTGAGTCGCAAGTGTCTTAGCTGCCTCCACGCGCTCGGGATCACTGTACTGGCTATTGCCACGACCAGTGTTGCCCGGCTGTTCCGTGCGCGCCGACTTAAACGCATCGAACGTACTCACAATAGCCGACAATGCAGGGGTGTCTGGCGGCTGTACCTGCACATGGGTACTAAGCGTAGTAAGTAACTGCTCAACGTAATCAAGCGCCGGGCCATTTGGGCTATTGTAGCGCAGCCATGCTGCAAATCCGTATAGGCCCCATAGCGCGTCTCCTGCGTGCATATTATTCTCCATTACGCGCCTGCTGGTTTCTCCCTGAAACCGCGTCTTGGCGCATCGTTGCCACGCACTCCGTAGTTGAAATCAAATCTGCCAATACCACTCTGCCGCAATGCTTCGCTTAGTAACGTATCGCCGCCATTGTGGTTGAGCCGTACGTCGGGCCAGTCAATAGCGCGCATTACATCAGCAGCTAGCCACCAATACGCACCGTTGGCAAAACGAATCCCGGGTTTCGTTACATGCTTGGTCTTCGTCGGATGCTCTTCAAACGGCACGTCGCGATACCACGTTGCCTTGCGTATGAAGTCAAGCTGCTGCTTCGTGTAGTGTATGTACCAGAGTTTACCAAAGTGCTGTACTTCCATCGGACCGTGCGCAAACTCAAGAGTGCGCCGCCACCAGTCATCCTTGACTATATGCGTGTCATCATCAAACCACACTAGCCATGGCGTAGTCGGCACCGCAAGCTCGTGAAACAGCTGCCGCATTACACGATACTTCGGCACGTTATCGCCGCTTATACGCAAGAACGTATCCGTGAATGCCGGTGCAAGCGTAGAAGTCAGGTAACGTCGCGTTTGCGCACACGGCTGATTAGCCCACAACACCAGTCTAGCTTGATCTGCCGGCAAATACCGACGCAAGCTATCACCGAGCCGCTGGTGCAGCTTCGGGTAGTTGCCATAGAACAAACAGTAAACTGTCGCTATTAGTCGGTCGTCTGTCATATAGCGCTAAACTTGCTTTGCAGTACACGCGTCATAAGCGCCTGTAGCGTCTCTTCACGCCGCTTTTGCCACGGCACACTTGTCAGTTTTATGAAGCGCTCAACTATGAACCCAGTAAGTCCGCGCAAGGCATCCCGCATAGCATCTACGCTGGACCAGTCGTTCTCAATTACAACCCTGAGCTGCTCTCCGATATGTTGCAATATCTCTACGTAATCGTACGATTCCTGCACGATATCGTAACCGTCAGACAAGCCGCGTACGGCAACATTCAAATGATCAAACAGCGCGCGCCTAAAGTTATCAGCGCTGTTGCACAGTCGCGCGCCGTCAGCAGCTGCGCGCGCAGCCAGACGCCCCAACGCCGTGCTCGACCCGTAAGAACGCGTAAGCGCCCGCATTGCTGGCATGTACGCGCAGAACACGTTCGTGCCATATGCAAACGCGAAAGCGCCATGTCGGCTGTTACTGTCTTCAGCGACCCAAACACGCAGATCCTTTATCGTAACAACAAGAATGTCGGGCGCGCGCTCAAGCTGTTTAATCTCAAACGCGCGCCCGCTATCAGCCGCACTAGGCTGGTTTTGCCGGCTGCTCTTTGACAACAGTATTTCCCGGCACTGCAGCCGTAGACTCTACAACCGCGCGCATCACCTCAACGGGATCTACTCCGCCCGTCTCGACGTACATAGTATGCGCCTTGCCAGCAGCATCGGCATATGGAATTACCCAACCAGGCCCAAGCCGCCGTGCGCCCTTGGAAAGCGCGTCTTCGAGCGCCGTACCACCCATGTACAGCGCGGCCACAACGCTAACCATCCAGCCAAACATTTCCGATGCCTTGTCGATCTGCGCCGCCGAAGTGTCAGCGGGCAGGCGGCCGAGCAACACGTAATAACCAATGGCAAGCGCAACTATGCCAAACACGCCCTTACGACTGGTAAGAATGTTCTTCAACGAGTTAAGGCCGGCATACGCCGTAATCTTCTGCACGACCGTCTCGTAATTTGATACAAGCGGCTGAAGCAGTTTCAGCTCTGCCATTGGACTACTCCTTTTCATGCCGGTGTCTACCGCCGTAACCACTACGAACCAAGCTTTCCTATCGCTTCATCGAGCTTGTCCAGCAGCTTACGCATCACGCCAGACAACTTGGTAGTAAGCTTTATCGCTTCGTTGCACGTTGCGGCGCCATCGGGCGACATCTCCTTCACTGCCTTCGGGAAGTCGCGCAACGCCTTGAGCACGTTAGGTATGCGATCGGCAGTAGCCTGCTCGAAGTTCGTAGCAAGCGCCTTGAATGTCGTTGCCATCGACGTACCGCCGCCACGCTTCTTCACGCCACTGGCTTTGGCGCCAGCATTGACCTCCTTGACCATCTTGCGCAGTTCTTCAGCCTTTTCGATTTTGCCTTCTATGAATTGCTTCTTCAGCGATTCATACTTCTTGCGGTCATCGACCGAAATGAGCGCAGTAACCGCGCGCCACGGCAGCTGATGCTGCTTGAGGTCGTTAAGTTCGTTCTCGTCGCAATACCGAACGAACTGCACCGATGCACGCAGTTGCGTTTTTGACTCGCCCAGCGCCGTACAGATGTCGGCCGTTGTATGCGCACCGTACAGACGACCCTCAAGCGCTGTAGCCTTATCCTCGCTAAGCTTGATTGCTAGACGGCCAACATCGTAACGGTACTGCAAAACACCGCTAGCCGCCTCGTACCTGCGCCGCTTAAGCTCCTCGATAGTGCTTGTCCATCGCGCTTCCACATCCGCCGGCGAATACGCGATCTCGGTTGTAGTAGTTGCCGCCGCTGTCTCTACAGCAACACCAACTTTGTCAGTAGCCGCCTTTGCTTTACTTGTTGCCACGCTGTCCTCGTTTCCTACATATCTATATCGTCAGCCATAGCTGCGGCAAGCTCGCGCTCTACCGCAACGGCGGCACCAGCCGCCTTTGTTGCCCGTCGTTTAGACTTCGCTTCATACGCCCGCGCAAGCGATAACGCCGTCTGTTTCTCAACAAGCTCACCCCCGAGCTGTTCGAGCAGCGCGGCTTCGTCAGCGTTGAGCCTGTCGTTGCTCTGCGCTTCGTGACACACAGCCCGCGCAAGGCCAAGCCGCGAATTGTCGCCAGACCGCAGCAGCCACTTAGTAATCTCCTTCTCTCGCGCCTCACTCATGTCATACACTATCCGCAGCGCCTGAGCCGCCTGCATCGGGTCGTCAAGTTCGTCTTGCGTAGCGTCCTGCATCTTATCAACGAACAGCTGGAACCTGTCCTCGTTGAATGCCGCGTCTATGAAGTCCTTTATCTGCGCGAACACCAGCTCGTTCTCTTTGTGTATGGTTGCCTCGCTTAGCAATGAATCGGTATCATGCCGAGCACCCAGATGACGCAAACTCAACGTGGTCTGACCTACCATGTACGCGCCCGTAACCGCCGTAACTATGCCAGGCTTCACATCGCAGCCGCCCTGACCAGTCTCGCTGTTTGCAAGCATAAGCGCTGCATTAACGGCGTCGCCAGCGTCGCCCTTCCACGCGCTGTCCTTGAACGGACGGTCCGAACGAATCTGCGCACTTATGCCGGGTGCAACGCAATACAGGTAAAATCTGTCTTCTGACAGGCGCGCATCCCATACTTCTGCGCCAGCTTCCTGTATCTTATCGGCGGCGTGCAAGAACAGCTGATCATTCGGTATGATGCGGTAGCTGTTCGACATAATCGCGCGCACATACCACGCACCATCTGGGCGGGCAAGCGTACGTATAAGCCGTCGTGACGACACGATCTGAAAGTGATCGTTGATAAGTCGAAGCCAGGAATCCCAGAAGCGATCTGACTTCGTTGCCTTCGGCTTTTCGTAGCCGTAGCGCAAGCGCTTATAGAGCCGTGAATCGGTGCGCAAACCAAGCCACTGCGCAAGCTGCAACCATGCACGATGGCTCATAGGCAATTGACGTATATGCCCGTCTACTGAAAACGCGAGCACTAATCCATAGGCATCGTGACGCTGTACCGCCATATTCTTCGTACTAACAACGTAATCAGCATACGCCTTAGTCTGGCGCTTCAACTCGTTGAATATTTCCGTAACTTTGCGGCGTCCTGGATACGATACTCCAGGAAATTCAAGCGTCGGTATCGTCGTTGCCACCGTCAATATCTCCATTCGGTTTCAAGTAATGCACGCGTGCATCCCGAGCAGGTCTGAATAGTTGCCGCAATGGTTTCAATAAGCACCAGCGCTCATGCACGTTAAACAAGCCGTGTGCTATTTCGCGTATGCGGGATGGCAACGCGCGCATATCAAGTTCGGCAAGCACTGCGTACTCTTCGGGCAACAACCCTTCATGCAACACGTCACGCACGGGCTTATCCATCATGAGTGCGATAGTCGTACGTAGATTTATAGCAAGCCGCAACGGCGGAGGATAACTAGCCATGCGCGCGAGTATCAGTTTTGACTCAGGTGATACACCGAACTCTCGACATGCCGCCGCCAGCTGCTGCAACTCTTCCGTGGTGGCATTTGCCATGCCGCGCAACGACTCGTCAACTGGCGGCGGCTGCAAATATCTCCTGGTCATATACGCTCTTTCATAGCCGCGATAAACGCATCAAGCGGGGCTATTACCAACCCGTTGTCGATAGACCGCGCTTGTCGCACAATAGTATTAAACCCAGCTACAAGCGGCATACTCCACGAGTTGTGCATGACGAACTGCCCAACTTCGGGCACGGTAAAGAACATACCTAGCGGCCGTGGATCGCTGCTTTGCTGCTTAAACTCAAAATACTGCTTCCACAGTGGCGACTTAGTCATGCCGACGCTACGTATTAGCTGTATCGGCGCCATTGCAAGCTTTGCCGCGCACAGTCGTATTGGCAAATCACGTTGCGTGTTGAACCACAAAAAACCGAACTCGTCACCAGCGGCAATCCTGTCGGCACGATACTCGTCATCGGTATACCACGCACGATATAGCTTCGAGAGTATCTTCTGTTCGTACGCTGCGGCCGACGCTGCCTCGCGCTCCTGCATAAACTCGTCTAAATCAGGAAACAGGTCGCTCACAAAACATCCTCTTCACACGTCTTCTTCGTAAGTTCGTTGACGTACCGCCTGGTTTCGCGCAGCCATACGCAGTCGTCGAAGTTAAGCAACAGAACAAACGGCGCAACACCAAGCACTCGCGCGACGGCGTTGAGATACACGCCGCGTGGTGGCGCCTTATTACGCTCCCAAAATGATACGCTTGTCTGCGACACGCTCATCCCTAGCTGGTCGATAATTCGTTCGCGCAGCTGCCGCTGCTTCAATCCGCGGGCTATACGGAACCGCCGCATATTCTTGCCGAAGTGATAGTCGATAATATCGGGCGGATCTGGCAACGCCGGATAGTTAACCAGCTCTGTTTCTGGCGGACGCGCAATATACGCGGCTGGCGCAAGCGGTGGATTGATAAACTCGATATCTTCGACCAGCATCCAATACACCTTCTTACGTCTGCCGTGCCAACGTACCGGTACTTTGCCATAATTGGTTTTTGTCGCCGGATATCCGCGCAATGCCAGCCCAAACTGCCCCTCTTCCGCCAGCAACATACGGCCCTTCTTTATGGGATGCAACGCACGCACAACTGACATAATATTTTCCTCCTCGCTAGCAGCACATATGCTAACTCGTTAGAAACTATATGTCCAGCCCGCCGTCATCTACAGCGCCGTCAAACGCAAGATCAGTATCTATATCGTCGGGTAGCGTTTCTGCAGGCGGTTCAGGGTCGTGTTCGCCCCAGGTAGCGCACATGCGCACATGCAGCGCTGTCCGCAACGACTTCAACAACTTCTTATTTTTATGCAGCGCTTTACCAAACTCGACGCCGGTCACGTGCTCAAGTTCGAGCTGTGGACAGCTGAATGTGCGCGTCAACGCCGTAACTGCCGTGCTGTCAGACGTAACCGTTATCAGGTCTTTAACCGTAGTTTTGATCTTGTCGTCCATCAGCAATATGGCATCGGCAGCGCCCCAGTCAAACTGGGCTGTGTCTGCAGCCTTATTGAAGCGCAACGGCACGTTGATACGATGATTTTCGACACCGAATGAATGCCGCACTACCTGCAACTGCACGTCATGTATTACCCAATCCGCAGTTTCGTTCGTCTTTACTCGACTGGCGTGGATATAGATAGTTGCGTAATAGTCCTGTGCGTCGCCACCTGGATGTCGATAGCCGCGTGGATTGCCTATGTCTATCTTCTTATGGTTAACGTAGATCACAGCAAACGGCCAGCTGTGCAGTCGCGGCTCCCAGCCTTGAAACCACTTCGACCACAGTAATGCTTCAACTGGGAAGTCACGCGAAGCATATCCGTCCTTCTTTATCTGCTTGAAGCGTTCATCGGAGCCCGAGCCACTAATACTATCGAGCAGCAAGCCAAATGGATGATCACGTCCTATATTGGTCATCGCCCAATCAAGCAGAAACGTCATGAGCTTCTGCGCATCCTCGACGCTCGTGACTGAGCGCATGCGCAGTTTATCTATAAGCTTGCCCATAATCGACTCTATGATCGACGCCGACACCTTACCGCCTTCTGCGTCTATGCGCATGCACGCGCCCGATGCCTCAGCAATAATGTGCAATAGCTCAAGCCCGAACGTCGATTTGAAACTTTTCGGCGCTCCTGCCAAGCCGTACATGGCTCCAAGATACAAAATATTGGCCCCGAATAAGTGCTCAAGCGCCAGCGATGGCAGCGGTACGCCTATGTGTGTATCTTTATGTGCGTCTGCACCGTACGTGTAGCCAGCGCCAAACTTCTTCTCCGTAGCCGCCACCATGGCTAACATGGTATCCAAGCTCGTGGTTTTACTGGCTTGCTTTGCTGCCTTCTTCTTGGCCATTTCTATTCCTTACACAAAGTGGGTGTCCGCACACGGCGGACACCCACACATTCCCGCGCGCGGGAAACTACGACTGCCCGCCAGCCGTCTTGTTTCGTAATTCGCGCATCTTAGCAAGCGACGCGTTTAGCGCCTGCTCGTCGATTACTGGCGTAGTCTGCCCCGGCTGTGCCAGCTGTGCCGGCTGTGCCGGCTGTGCCGGCTGTGCCGACTGCGACGACTGCGACGCTGTAGCTGCAACCGGCGCCGCACTGAATGCCGACATTATAGGGGCGTCACTGGCGTCACTAGCAGCACCACCACTCAAATCGTAACCGCCGACCGACTGCTGCGCAGCTGGCGGCGCTTGTCGCGCTGCCTGTTGCGGCTGAGATACGGCATAACCAGCAGGTGGTGCCGACTGCGGCTGCGGCGCACCATAACCAGTAGACGGTACCTGCTGCGGCGGCGCAACGTAACCAGCGGGTGGTGCCGCCTGAGGCTGAGGCGCGCCATAACCGGCTGGCACCTGGTAACCATAACCAGGCGCGTAGGCACGCTGCGTACCCAAGTACTGGCTGTATCTGCCGCGCACGTGTTGAGGCAACGCGTCCGCATACTCAGTGCTACTAAACGCGTAATCAACAGCCTCTGGCGGGAATGCACGACACAGGTAGCTGACCTGCTCTTCAACAGTATGTACGCGGATCAGCTTGTCCCATGGCAACATCTGCTGCCGTATAGCCTGCGCAATACCCGTCAACGGCAACTCCTCCAT
>Ga0307377_10004371_pt1 | contig 15495 bp, 9 predicted proteins | sample TR3MG_FD_202535 | JGI IMG/M metagenome (GOLD analysis project Ga0307377, IMG submission 202535) | Soil microbial communities from Risofladan, Vaasa, Finland - TR-3 | ecosystem: Environmental > Terrestrial > Soil > Coastal area > Acid sulfate soil | place: Finland: Risofladan, Vaasa | collected... | reverse complement strand
ATGCTGGAGCGAAAGGACTTCTCTCTTACCCATAGTATGATACCTCTCGGCTCCTGTACAATGAAGCTAAATCCCGCGAGCTCTTTGTTCGCTATGAGCTGGCCTGAATTTGGAAATGTTCATCCATTTGTTCCTGAAGACCAGTCGCTGGGTTATTATCAGATTATGGATGAACTGGGTGAGGCACTCAAAGAGATAACTGGTTTATCAATGATCTCATTTCAACCCAATTCGGGGGCTGCAGGCGAGTATGCAGGATTAATGGTAATTCGCGAGTATCATTTAAGCAGGGGGGAAGGTGACAGAAATATAGCTTTGATTCCCTCCTCAGCACATGGCACTAACCCTGCCAGCGCTGTTATGGCAGGTATGCAGGTTGTTGTTGTTGAATGCGATGCAAAAGGTAATATTAACGTGGAGGATCTTAAAAAGAAAGCAGAAGAACATAAATCTGATCTTGCCTGTTTCATGATCACATATCCCTCAACCCATGGTGTATTTGAGTCGGATGTTATCCAAATGTCAGACATAATCCATGCAAATGGCGGACTTGTATATATGGATGGAGCTAATATGAATGCACAGGTTGGACTGACTAACCCACGGAATATCAATGCAGATGTATGCCACCTCAACCTGCATAAGACTTTCGCCATACCACATGGGGGTGGTGGGCCAGGGATGGGACCAATTCTGGTTAATGATAAACTTGCAGAATTTCTTCCTTCCCATCCTGTTGTAAAAACAGGAGGTAGCCATGGTATAACAGCGGTTTCCGGAGCTCCATTTGGGAGTGGTCATGTACTTACAATTTCTCATGCCTATGTAATGATGATGGGAGCAGATGGATTAACAAATGCTACAAAATTAGCTATACTTAATGCAAACTACATTTCTGCATCATTGAGAGGATGGTTTAAAACGCTTTATACAGGGACAGAAGGATTTGTCGCGCATGAATTGATTCTTGATTGTCGTAATTATAAGGCAGAGGCAGGTATTACTGAAGCAGATATTGCCAAGAGATTAATGGATTATGGATTTCATGCTCCAACTCTTTCATTTCCTGTTCACGGCACACTTATGATAGAACCCACTGAATCAGAGTCGCTTCAGGAAATTAATAAATTTATAAGTGCCCTGAAGTCAATCTGGGATGAGATACAGGAGATTAAAGATGGGAAGGCTGATAAAGAAGATAATGTTCTGCATAATGCACCTCACACGGTAAAGGTTGTCACAGCTAACGAATGGAATCATACATATGATCGTCAGAAAGCAGCGTTTCCTCTTAAATGGGTAATGGCCGGCAGTAGGCCGTATTGACGATGGCTATGGCGATCGTAATCTCGTTTGTAGTTGCGATCCAATTGATTCGTACCGGAGTGAAACGATGCAGAAACAATAATCAATGGCGTTCAGAATATAATATCAGTCTTCCATAAAAGATTTGCGGTATTCAGAAGGCGACTTTCCTGCAATTTCCTTGAAAACACGGTTGAAATTTGAAATATTATTAAAACCCGACTTGGTACTTATAAAAGAAATTATCTGATTATCTTTCTTAAGCATCTCACACGAATAGCTGATTCGCAGCTCATTAATGAACCTGACGAATGTTTTTCCGGTGTTTTTATGAAAATACCGGCAGAAAGATGAAGTACTCATTGCTGCTATTGAGGAGACCTCCTTAAGTGTAAATCTCCTGTTGAAGTTATGCCTGCAGAATTTATCAACTTTTTGCATCCTGTTGTCACCAGAATCTTCAGTTGTACTGGAAAATCCCAAACTGGCAATGGGATGTGATTCTGATGATCCCAGGTAATCCAGAAATTTTAAAAAAATTATATATCTATTCAACCCTGATGTCTTTAACATTTTATGAAGCATACCGGCTGCTTTGGGAACAACTTTTTCAGGAAATTTTAAGCCTCTGTGCGATTTACTGATGATTTTCTGTATATGCGAAAATTCAGGTTGAATCATCTGCCAGGATGAAAAAAAGTCAGGAGGCCACAATACAACAATTGCATTTACATAATATTCGGGATTTTTGTTGTGATACTGCTTATCGTTCAAATAGGAATGAGGTAAATTGTTACTGTAAAAAGAGAGATCACCTGGAGCAAAATTTTCAACAACGTCACCAACATATTTTTTACCAGAACTCTTAATTATATATACAATTTCATACTCATTATGAAAATGTAATGGATAATTGAAATGAGAAAAGTTATCATATTTAACAATAAAAGAATTATCAACAGGATAATCAATAACTGCGTGGTATGCTTTCATGGTCTATGGTGCTAATAATGTCAACTATAAATATAAAACTAATAGAAATAGTTAGTAAATGCGTTTTTGCATTGTAAAAAAAGTATCATAGCCTGCAAAAATAACATTATATCTTGTATTTTAAATGTCGAACTTTGTATAATCAAAGTATGAATATATGAAAAAATCATTGAAAAACAAGTAGTAAAATAGAATAGTTTGAATCATATAAATGCTTAAAAATTGTAATATCATAAACAATAGTTGCGGAAGTGTCTGATAGTTTTAATTAGCGAATATATAATTTGAAAATATATGAAAACAAATCTCAGTCGCAGGAATTTTTTACGCACCTCGGCGATCGTTGGAACCGGATTAGCCTTTACAAGTAGTATACCTTCAGAAATTGTGAATGCCAATTTTGAAGATGGGAAAAGGATTGGTATTATAGGTTTGGACACCTCTCATTGTATCGCTTTTACTAAAGCACTCAATGATCCGAATGCAGGCCCTGAATTTGCAGGATATAAAGTGATAGCTGCCTTCCCTACAGCAGGAAGCAGTGATATCCCCGCAAGTATTAACAGACTTGCAGGTTTTACGGAACAGATTAAGCAGAAAGGAGTGGAGATAGTTAACTCTATTGAAGAACTATTGACAAAAGTTGATGTAGTACTTTTAGAAACTGTTGATGGACGCAAGCATTTAGAGCAGGCTTTACCGGTGATAAAAGCAGGCAAGCGGATGTTTATAGATAAACCTGTTGCAGCATCTTTAGCAGATGCTTTAACCATATTTGAGGCTGCCAGGCGGTATAATGTGCCTGTGTTTTCATCCTCCTCCTTAAGATATATTGTTGGTGCCAAAGAAATAGCAGAAGGGAAAATAGGAAAAGTATTGGGAGCGGATACTTACGGCCCGGCTTCAATTGAGAAAACACATCCGGATCTTTTCTGGTATGGTATTCATGGCATAGAAACGCTTTTTGCAATAATGGGAACAGGTTGTAGAAGTGTAGTCAGGATTCATACAGAAGACACAGACATGTTAGTTGGTACCTGGAAGGATGGTCGCATCGGTTCTTACAGGGGGATGCGCTCGGGTAAGGGAAATTTTGGGGGCATCGTCTTCGGCGAAAAGGGAGATGAAGTGCTTGGAGAAGAATTAGGATATAATCCGTTGCTGGAAAAAATAATTCAATTTTTCAGTACGGGTATTGTTCCTGTAAGCTCTGAAGAAACATTGGAAATTGTGGCATTTATGGAAGCTGCGGATGAAAGTAAAATAAAGGGAGGAATATCTATTGACGTTCAAATTGTTATGGACAGAGCAAGAAAATCGAGATAGCAATTTTGCTTATAAAGTGATTGACCAGATAGAAATATTTTTTAATGATAATGACTGATTTAGAAAAATTTCAGAAACGAGTTGAGGGGATTAATTACCTTGATTATTCACCTGTAGTCGTTGAGATGGCAAATGGTAAAATAGTCAAAGTCGAAAGGATAAATAAGCTCTCAGAAGAAAATAAGCATGTTTTTATTGCTCCTGGTTTAATCGATATCCAGATAAACGGATTCAATTCTGTTTCATTTTCACTTCAAGGAGCAGAGGGGACGCAGGAAGGAGAGGGTGAACTGACAGCAGAGGGTGTTGAGAGAGTGACAAAAGCTCTTTGGAAAGAAGGGATTACAACATATTTCCCGACGCTAACTACAAATAGTCAGAAGTTGTTATTAAAAAATTTTGCTATACTTGCCAGAGCAAAAAATAATCCTTTATTACTTGGCTCTATCCCCGGATTTCATTTAGAGGGACCATATATTTCACCCGTTGATGGCTATCGTGGAGCACATCCTAAAGAGTATGTTCGCAAACCTGATTGGAAAGAATTTCTTGAATTGTATAATGCTGCCGGGGGCAAGATACTTCTGGTTACTCTGGCTCCGGAAATTGATGGCGCTTTTGAGTTTATAAGAAAGTGCAGGGAGAAAGGAATCGTTATCTCATTAGGACATCATAACGCTTCCGCTGAGGTAATAAAACAAGCAATCGACAATGGGGCAGGTCTGGCAACACATCTGGGTAACGGATGTGCCAATATCATCCACAGGCATTTGAATCCTTTTTGGCCCCAACTTGCTGACGACCGTTTGATGATTAGCATTATCTCAGATGGTTTTCACCTTCCCCCTGAAATTCTTCAGGTATTCTACAAGGCAAAAGGAGCTGAAAATATTATCATTATATCAGACGTTACAAGTTATGCAGGATTACCGCCAGGTGAATACAAAATAAAGACCGGAGCAACGATTGAAAAAACCTCTGACGGGAGCCTCAGATTCTCAGGTCAGGAAGGCGGGCTATATGGTTCAGCTTCCTCTTTGCTAAAAGGAGTGGGACATATCATGAGAGTTACTGGGTGCAGCCTTGCAAAAGCAATTCAGATGACAACAATTAATCCTGCCCGCCTTCATAATTTAAACGACCGTGGAAAATTGGAACCCGGAAAACGGGCCGATATAATATTGTTTACAATGAACGATTTCAATTTAAAAATCAGACAAACTATTGTTGAGGGTAAAATTGTATTTCAATTAAATGACAAAAAATAATCAAGACTTAGATAATGACAACAATAAAATCTTTTTATAAAGACAAATTAAAGGTAGAAATATTCGGGAAAACGGAGGATATGGGTAAGGATGCTGCTTCTTTTGTTGCCGTGAAACTGAATCAGGCAATAAAAGACAGAGGACATGCCAATCTTATAATTGGAACAGGAGCTTCACAATATCCATTACTTGAATTTCTTCTTAAAAAGGAACTAGATTGGACAAAAATATCAATTTTCCATCTTGATGAATATATCGGGATATCAGACAAGCATCCTTCCAGTTTTAGGAAATTTCTTAAAGAGCGCGTTGCAGATAAGGTAAATACTAAAATGGTTTATTATTTAAAAGGAGATGCTGATGACATTGAGGCTGAAATAAAGCGATATGGAAAATTGCTGAAAGATAATCCTGTTGATGTGGCATGCATTGGCATCGGTGAAAACGGGCATATTGCTTTTAACGATCCCGCTATAGCAGATTTTAATGATCCTGAATATCTGAAAGTGGTTGAAATGGATGAGACTTGCAGAATGCAACAGGTGGATGAAGGGTGGTTCCCAACCATTAATCATGTTCCTGAAAAGGGTGTAACTCTGACTGTAACTGCAATAATGGACTGTAAGGTACTATGTTGCACCGTACCTGACGAACGTAAATCAGAGGCTGTTTATAACACATTGTACGGGGAAATCAATAAATCTTGTCCGGCTTCAATATTAAGAAAGCACGACAATGCTGTTCTTTTTCTTGACAGTTTCGCTGCAAAAAAAATTATTAATTAGATCAATTCATACCAGAAAAAATGAAACGAAGATTATTCTTACGAAACGCACTGGCTACAACTGCCGGAGCATTCGTTGTTCCTACTATCATACCGTCGTATGTTATTGGGAAAAATCCTCCAGATGACAAGATCAATATTGGTCTGATAGGCTGCGGCCGTATAGCTCGTGATCATAATCTACCGGAAATACTAAAATACGATATTGCTAAAGTTATAGCCGTTTGTGATGTTGACAGTAAACGTATGGCCGAGGGTAAGCAGATGATAGAGAATCATTATGCTAAAAAAACAGGCAGTACCAATTTTGTAGATGTAAAAATGTATGAAGACTACCGTGAAATGCTGCTTAATCCTGATATTGATGCAGTAATCATCTGTACGCCTGATCAATGGCATGCACAACCGGCCATTGAAGCAGCTCTTGCTAAAAAAGATATTTATTTGCAAAAACCAGCAACACTGACAGTTGCCGAAGGCCGTCTGTTGAGTGATGTTGTTGCCAGGCAGGGTGTTATTTTGCAGATAGGAGCACAATGCCGATCATCGGCACCGCAATATAGAAAAGCTGCAGAGCTAGTGCGTAACGAACGTATCGGAAAAATTCATACGGTAAAAATTGGTCTTCCGGGTGATCCTCCCGGACCTGGTGCTCCTGAAATGGATGTTCCAAAAAGCCTGAACTATGATATGTGGCTGGGGTCAACCCCTGAAGTGTACTACACGGAAATGAGGGTACACCCACAAAATAATTATTCCCGTCCTGGATGGCTACGGTGTGAACAGTTTGGATCCGGCATGATTACCGGCTGGGGAGCCCATTTGTTTGATTACTCTTCATGGGGTATGGATACAGAATCCACAGGTCCAATCTCAGTAGAAGGAGTTGCTCAGTTCCCGAAATCAGGCCTGTGGGATGTGCATGGTGATTTTATGGTGAAAGCTGAATATGAAAATGGTATTACCATGTATACAAGCGGGGGGTTTCCTACCGGGATAAAATACGAAGGTGAAGAAGGATGGATATTCGTTTCACATGCTGGTAAAATAAAATTGGATGCCAGCGATCCAAAAATTCTTACTTCAGAAATTAAAGAAAATGAAATCCATCTTTACCAGAGCAATGAACAACATGGGAACTGGCTCGAATGTATTAAAAGCCGTAAACAACCCATTTCACCAATAGAAATGGGGCACAGAGCTTGTACAGTGTGCCTCATAAGCCATATAGCCATGAAAGTCCCGGGAGTGTTGAGGTGGGATCCTAAAACCGAACGATTTAAGGAAAACAACTTTGCTAATTCAATGTTGAAAAGACAGCAAAGATATCCTTATGGAACAGATTATATAAAAGGAATTTAGAAAAACATAATAATACTAACCTGATCAACTCACTGCCTATGAAACAACAATCCACAAGTACTTTGTAAAGAAGCAGGAAAGTCCTGACCGACCTCCCTGCCCTGTTTTAAAAGCATTAATACCAACAATGATCCTAGTTTAATGTGATTTAGTTATTAATCGTTTAAGATTATTCAAACTTATGAAAAAATTTAACATTTTACAACGAACAGCTTTATTTAAAGTTTGTTCGAAAAAAACCTTCAGAATTATGAAACTTACTACCTTTCTTCTCTTGGTGACAATTCTAAATGTATTCGCGAGTAATACATACTTACAGAATGCACGATTGAATCTTGACATGAAGGATGTTCCAATACAGACCGTCCTTAATGCCATTGAAGGCCAGAGCGAGTTCTTTTTCTTGTATAGCTCCAAAATGATCGAAATAAACCAAAAGGTTGATATCAATGTTGCTGACAAAAAAATAACCGAGGTTTTGGATGAACTCCTGGCAAATAAAGGTATAAAATATTCTGTCAAGGACCAGCAAATCCTGTTGTTTAATAAAGAGGGAGAAGCGGTTTTTGCTTTTCAGCAAAATAAAATAACCGGTACTGTTACTGATGAAGCCGGAAGCCCATTGCCGGGGGTTAATATCCAGGTTGAAGGTACAGTTATGGGTATTATCACTGATATTAATGGGAAATACTCAATAGAAAAGCCAAATGAGAATGTAATACTTATTTTTTCTTTCATTGGGTACGAAACTGAGAAAGTCTCTGCCTCTGGAAAAACAATTATCGATATTAAATTAGTCCCTACTTTATTGAATTTGGACGAAGTGGTAGTTATTGGGTATGGTGTTCAGTCTCGCCGGATTGTTACTGGTTCGGTGACTAAGGTGGACATGAAACCGTTAGCAAACCTCCCGAGCACTAACGCGGCACAGGCGTTACGTGGACGAGTGGCAGGATTACAATATACTGATAATGGTCGCCCTGGACTGACTGGAAGTTTCTTAATTCGTGGACAACGCTCTATTTCGGCAAGCAATAGCCCTCTTGTTGTCTTGGATGGAATTATCTTTGGAGGAAGCTTTAATGATATTAATCCAGGCGATATTGCATCTATGGAAATATTGAAAGATGCTTCGGCAGCAGCTATCTATGGATCGAGGGCATCAAATGGAGTTATTCTGATTACCTCAAAAATAGGAATAACCGAAAAGCCTACCATTCGTTTCAACACCTCTTATGGGATTTCTAATTGGAGTCACAAATATAAACTACACACACCTGAACGTTATATTCAAAAACTTCTGGAATTTCGTAAACAATCTGGTTTAGCTGCCGACCCTGATAAAATTACGGATTATTTACAACCCACCGAAGCTGAAAATTATACTGCTGGCAAAACCATTGATCCTTGGGATGTTGTTTCACAATCATCCAGTATTCAGAACTATGAAATAAGTGTTTCTGGACTTTCAGGCAAGACCAACTATTATGTCTCGGCTAATTACAACGACGAGAAAGGTTTGATTTATAACGATAATGCTGCACGAACAAGCTTTCGAGTTAATTTCAAAAATCAAATTAATGATTGGTTAGGAACTGGAATAAATGTTCAGTACGCGGAAAGAAATAATTCGGGAAACGCGGCTTCTGTAGCCGCTGCTTGTTGGCAATCGCCGTTTGCTAAGGTTTGGTTGGATGAAGCCAAAACAGATCCAAACCCCATACCGACCCAAGAGATGATGGTGGGAAGTATCGTCTTTAGTGCGATTAAAAATAAAAATGAAGCCATTGCACGCAACCTTTTTGCCAATTTCTACGGCATTGTTGATTTTCCTTTTCTTAAAGGTTTGTCTTACCGAATAAATTTTTCACCTAACCATGGATGGTACGTTGATAACGATTTTAGTCCTATTTATCAACGTTTAGGTTTAGACAATAAAGGTAGTGCAAGACAACAGGCAACCCACGATTGGGCGTGGGTGTTAGAGAATATCTTGAATTACAACAAACAAATTGGAAAAAACCATAATTTTGACGTTACTTTATTATATGGTAGATCCCAAGACCAAAGTAATAGTTTGATTGGATCAGGTTCAGACTTTACTGGATCGAGTGATGCCAATGGTTGGAACAATTTGTCACTTGCCAAAATACAGGCTACCCGAACTTCGGCTTTGAAAGTAGATGGTATTTCTTCGATGGCTCGTTTGAATTATCGTTTTAAAGATCGGTATTTATTAACACTTACTGCTCGACGAGATGGCAGTTCGGTGTTTGGTGCCGATCATAAGTTTGGTACTTTTCCTTCGGCAGCATTGGCTTGGATAGCTTCTGAAGAGTCGTTTTTTAAAACAATTCCTACTATCAGCTTGCTCAAATTTAGAGCATCCTATGGTTCGGTAGGTAATCAAGCTATTTCGGCTTATCAATCATTAACCAGTCAAGGTCAGGTACAGTATGTTTTTGGCGACGGTGGCTCAACTTCGACAGGCCTTTACCCAGCTAATTTAGCCAATCCAACCTTGGGTTGGGAAACAACAACTACCGCCAACATTGCTGCCGACTTTGAATTGTGGAAAGGAAGAATTGGCGGAACAATTGAATACTACAACATGGATACAAAAGATCTCTTGCTCACGCGTGCATTGCCCTCCCCAATGGGTTTTCCGAGCATGTTTACTAATATTGGAGAAACATCTAATAAAGGGGTTGAAGTAACCATCAATACAATCAATTTGAGAAAAGGGAAACTGGAATGGAGTAGTAATCTCGTTTTTTCGACAAACAAAAACAAAATTGTTCACCTTTACCATAGTGATGTAAATAATGATGGAATTGAGGACGACGATCTTGGAAACCGGTGGTTTATAGGGCAACCCATTTCTGTTGCTTATGATTACAGAGTAGTTGGTGTATATCAAGAAGGAGATCAAATACCAGCCGGACAGCATGCTGGATATCTGGTATTGCAGGATTTCAACAACGACGGTACAATAGATGCTAAAGACCGTCAAGTATTGGGAACATTACAGCCGAAATACCGTTGGGGTTTTAGTAACAATATTAAATACGGTAATTTCAATTTAATGGTAATGCTCAACGCTATGCATGGCTGGATGGGCAATAATCCGATTTTGTCATTAGATATGCTGGCTGGTAGTAAAGGAAGTGGGAACTATCCCGGCAGGACTAATTTCATAGATCTTGGTTGGTGGACACCCGAGAATAAGTCCAATACACGTTCATCATTGGTCTATAGCAATCCCTACAACCACGCGTACTGGCAAAGCCGGGATTTTCTAAGGATTCAAGAAGTATTGCTTTCTTACGACTTACCCAAACAAATTCTTAATTATTTAAAAATAAACAGTTTAACAGTATACTTAAGTTGTCGTAACCTTTATACTTTAACGGGCTGGCAGAATATGGATCCAGAGAGTGGCATTGGATATACTGGTGCATTTCCCATTCCCCGTACCTTTACAGTAGGTTTGAATACGAGTTTTTAATTTACATAAAAAAAAAGGATATGAAAAATATAATTAATAAATTGATAAATGGCTTATTGCTGGCCGTACTCTTTTTCTCTCAGGCTTGCAAAGAATCTATCTTAGATGAGGAGCCTCTTTCTTTTTTAGGGCCTGACATAACATTGGTGAATAATGCAGGTTTTCAGAGTGCAATTACAGCCCTTCATGAAGGTGAAAGGTTAATCATTCAAGCCAGCAACTGGTCAGATTACTGGGCACTTTTTTTTGGAACAGATATTGGCTCAATAAGCGTTTGGTCTGGAGTCGGTTTGAAAGACTACTTAGCAGAGCTGACACCATCTAGCGCTTATGCTAATTTCTTTTGGGAATGGGGATATTTGAAGATGTTACCCAGAGCCAATCAAATCATTGACTATGCCGAGAGACCAACAGCGATTTGGAAGGACGAAAATGAAAAAAATGCGGTCATTGCCGAAGCAAGATTTTTCAGAGCACGTGTATACAATGTTCTCACGACTCTTTACGGGGATGTACCAATTGTAGATAAAGTAAGCACTGTCCCAAAAGTTGATTACATTCGAAATCCACGTAGAGATGTGCTGGAATTTGTAAAGGCCGATTTGGAATTTGCTTCTCAATGGCTACCACTAACAGAGCCACAACCAGGGCGTATTGTAAAATATGCCGCCGATCATTTGCTCGCCGAAGTAAATATAAGTTTGGGCAATTTTGATGAAGCTATTAACGCGGCTACTTCAGTTATTACATCAGGACATTATCAATTAATGACAAGTCGTTTTGGAACTACAAAAGATCAACCAGGTGATGTTTTCTCAGACATGTTTAAAGATGGTAATCAGAACCGCTCAGGGGGTAATTTGGAAAATATATGGGTCGTTCAATACGAGTTTCAAACCCCTGGTGGAGCTGGTCCTGGTAAACTTTGGCCCCGTTGTTGGGGATGTTGGTATGAAAATGGTCGTGACCCTAACAATGCTTCCGGGTTTGTATTAACAGAGGGCTTGGGTAGGATGGTAGGTTTTATGCGGCCATGTAACCATGTGATCTATGGTATTTGGGCAGATGATCCTAACGATATGCGAAACTCGCCTTATAACATCCGTAGAAAATGGTATTATAACAATCCTAAATCTGCATATTATGGGCAATTGGTAACATACCATCCCTACCTTGATACGATGATTAATATTTTCCCTATTTTCAGAAAAATAGAGGGTATAAGTTACGAAGGCGTGACCTCCGGGAACATATATAGTGATTGGCCAAGAATGCGTTTGGCTGAAACATATTTACTTAGGGCAGAAGCCTACCTAATGAAAGGGGACAAACAAAAAGCTGCAGATGACATCAATGTAGTGCGCGGTCGCTCCAATGCCAAGCCCGTTAATGCTGATAAGGTAGATTTGGATTACATACTAGACGAGCGTTTACGGGAACTAATTATAGAAGAACCTCGCCGTTTGACTCTTAACCGAATGGGTAAATTCGTGGAAAGAACCAGGAAATACAACACTTTCCCCATTACTCTGAGCACTATTAAAGATTATCATAACCTTTTCCCGATTCCGCAGAAATTTATTGACGCCAACTTTGGGGCTAAAACAGAGCAGAATCCAGGATATTAGTGTTTTAAAGTTCCATTCATAGAACATTGGTTAGGTAGCTCTTGTTTTATAAGGGCTGCCTATCCCTTAAACTTGCAGCGGTGTTGTTGATACAGGGTATTTATTTTTAATTAGGTAGTTAATTTTAATAATAGAGGAGGATAATTATGAAATTTATTATAATAATGTTTTTATTAATTAGCGCTTCAGTTTGTAGCGCACAGTTAAATATAATAGTAAACAAGGGACCTTTTGCTACAGTGCAACAAGCATCTGTTGGAGAAGACAGGGTTAATTTTTTTGATAATGATATGGCTGATGACCGGGCATGTACGGAAAGTTATGCGGCTATGGAACTGGCAAAATTTTTACCGAAGGCAACAGGCATTAAAGCAGATGAGATTAAATTTGTTAGGCCGGGAGCATTGCCTAAGAGCGGCGATGTCTTTCTTATTGGCAGCCGTTTTTCTAATTCGACAATAGATCAATACGATCTGCCAGAAGGTACAAAACTTAATACCGAGCAGTCTTACAGTATCAGATCTTTCAAGGATAATGGAAGGGTAGTCACTATAATTGAAGGTGCTGACAGGGTTGGAACTTTGTATGGTGTTTATCGCTATCTGCAGGAACTTGGGGTTAAATTTATAGGCCTTGGTGAAAAAGGTACAATATTCCCTAATACTACAGCTGATATTCCTGCTGATCTTAATGTAAATGAAAATCCATCTTATCTTACCAGGGGATTCTATACATGGGGTGATAGGAAAGTTGATAGTGACTTCTTTTTCTGGATGGCAAGGAATAAACTTAATTATTGGACGGCTGAGAATCAACCCGTAAAATTATTGAAGAAGTTGGGTGTGAAATTAAGCGACGGCGGTCATCGTGTTCAAGGGATAGTTTTTAATTCTGATGATGAATATCCGTATAACCATCCAATATTTAAAGGTGATGAAGACAAGCCTGATGACCCGTATAAAGTTGGAGATGATTATACCAGTGATACAAATAATGACGGTAAGCTCTCATTTTTTGAAGCTCATCCCGAATGGTATGGAATGAAAAATGGCAAAAGAACAAAAATAATTTATTCATCAAATGCAGCTACAGGCGGGATTAACTTCTGCACTTCCAATGAAGATGCGCGGAAAGAATTTGCCAAAAGAATCACCCGGCAATTGATTGACGGTCAGTGGCAGTATGTAGATGTTTTTGAATTTTGGATGTTTGACGGTGGTCCAAACCTATGGTGCACTTGTGATAAATGTAAATCAGCCGGCTCATACACAGATAAAATGTTTATGGTCACTTATGATATTCTGAAAGAATTGGAAAGGATTCGCACAATTGGCAGTCTCAATCGCCGTGTAGAGGTAAGTAATCTTGCTTACGCAGCGACTCTTGACCCTCCCACAATGCCACTGCCTGCAGATTATGATTATAAGAACAGCTCGGTTACTTTTTTCCCTATCGGTAGGTGCTATGTTCACAGCTTTGCAGACCCGGCTTGTACCGAGATAAATCAAGGGCAGCTTAAAGCTTATCAGGGCTGGACTATGGGTGAAAGAAGGTATTACAAAGGGTCAATATTCATAGGTGAGTATTATAATATAAGTTCGTTAAAGTCGCTGCCTGTAGTGTTTACTAAAATTATGGCTGTGGATATACCCTGGTATTATCGCAGCGGGGCAAGGCAGTTTAATTATATGCATACTCCTGATAAGATGTGGGGGACATGGACTCTGAATCAATATCTGATGGGACAGCTTCTCTGGAATATTAATGCGGATGTCAGCAGTATAGTTGATGATTATTTCAATCTTTATTACCCGACAACCAGTTGCACCAGCAGAAAGTTTTATAAGCAGCTTGAAACAGCTACTGCGAATATTAAGGTATTTAAGCCTTATCTGGCAGGCAGACTTCTGAAAGGTGATCTTTTCCACCTTGATCATTTGCACTATGATGAATATCACCCGTTGCTTAATGATGGGCCGGATTTAGTCGAGATGATTGACGGTATGGAACTGGCAAAGAAATACATCGAACAGTCGTTGATAGATTGCAAAGACACTATAGAGCAGCAACGTCTTGTTGAAGATAAAAATAGATTTGATTATGGCTATACGATGTACCAATATATATATCACATGGTTCGTACCTCGTTTTTCCACAAGAAAGACGATAAAATGATGGCGGTCAGAGAGTTTGCAATCGTTGAAAAATATGCAGAGCAACTCAAAAATATGGTTGATATTGTGCAGGTAGATTATGACAATTCGAAATCGTTAAATGGTTTTGAAGCAACTCAGTCTGTAGGAGTGTTTAATGAGTTTAAAAAATTATATAGTAAATAATCTATACTGCTTATCTGCTTTGAATTGCTAAACCAGGTAATGCCAATTGAATGCACTATAAATGATAACGAAATAACCATAAAAAAAATAACGAACAGTCTTAAAACTATGAAAAGTATTAAAAATCTAATGATTATGTGCGTTTCCAATGTAACGGCAAGCGTTTATTCACAGACAGCAAAGATCGACCTGAACCCAACAAATGCAACCCTTTAAAATGTATTTCAGGCCATGAGAATGTATCTAATTGCGGCATGTCTTTTTTGTACACTCATTTGCGTGTCATGCGCACCGTCTGTAGTTCATACTGACGATGTCCGGATTATTGGTCATTGGAAGCTTCAAGGCGATTGTAAAGACTACTCCGGTATGGGCAACAATGGCATCAACCATGGGGTAAACTTATCGGAATTATCTGCTGCACAGTTCGATGGAATCGGCGCGTATATCGAGGTTTCGGACAGTCCATCGCTGAAACTAGGTGACAGTAGTTTCAGTATGAGTGCATGGGTAAAATGTGAACCAGGTGCGCGGGTAGTAGGAGATATTATCAATAAATATGATTCCGGGAAGAGAAAAGGAGTGAATTTTCACATTTTTTCAAGCGCACCAGGATACAGTTCTGTGAGCAACACCCGTAATGTGCTGTTTGGTATAGATAATGGGATAGATGGAGAATGGGTAGACTGCGGACGCCCATTGCCTACTAATAGTCTGATAAGCATCCTGATTGTGTATAAGAATCATCTTTATGCCGGGATAGCTGATGCCTCTGATCCACAAGACGCTTGCCGTATATTTCGGTATGATGGAGGTGAAAAGTGGGTCGATTGTGGAAGGGTGTCGGAAGATTTAAAAACACCATCTATAATGTCTGCAGTGATACATAATGGAGAGCTTTACGTTGGTACCGGCAAATGGATTTATACTGAACTCCCGACAGGCGGAGCAGCGGGAGTATACAGATACCTGGGTGGTACAA
>Ga0307377_10004370_pt1 | contig 15495 bp, 29 predicted proteins | sample TR3MG_FD_202535 | JGI IMG/M metagenome (GOLD analysis project Ga0307377, IMG submission 202535) | Soil microbial communities from Risofladan, Vaasa, Finland - TR-3 | ecosystem: Environmental > Terrestrial > Soil > Coastal area > Acid sulfate soil | place: Finland: Risofladan, Vaasa | collected... | reverse complement strand
TTTGATAAAAAAAATATAGCTATCAGTGGAATACTGTTAGGACTTGCCATCTATACTAAAGTTTATCCTCTATTGTTTATTCCAGGAATGTTATTATTCATGTACAAGAATAAATGTAGTACAAAAAAGTTAGCACTATTTTGCAGCATAATATTCATCTTCTGCATTCCAACGCTCACTCATAACTATTTGCTATTCAAAGATAAAGGATTGATGGACCATCAGTTCACGAGGGTATTTGGAGACGCTCAACATAAAGCAGCATTCTCTTGGATAGCCGGAAACAATTCTAGCTTTGGATTCATAACAATGTTTAATGGAATAATTGAAATGTCTAAACAGTTATTCAGAGCCGATCCTGCTGTAATCCTATTTGGACTGTTTGGATTGGCATATCTTTTCTATAATGGATACAAAGATAAGAAGCCTCAGTTACAATTGCTATTCTGTTCGACAATCCTACCTTTCTTATATCTATGTTCAATGATGAATCTGATTAAACATTATCTATTTGTTAACATAGTATTGATATTCCCAGCAGCTATCTTCATAAAAAATAATATATCTAATTCTAAATTTTCAAAATCTGTTCTATTGATAACATTCATAATATTTTCAATGGGCAACTTAAGTGTTGTTAATTCTAATACTAACTTCTACGAACGAAGTTCAGTAAGCAGCTTAATGGAATACAAAGAACAAAATATTGCAAACAACTCTATTGTTATTCTAGATTCTAGAATATATCGTGGACAATTGATATGGATGTTTAGTGATAGACATTACTTAGAATCTACATACTTAGGAGAATTATTTAATCTTCCATTTGGACCTAATTTTGATACTTATTTTGTAGAATGCAAAATAGATGATTGTGGTTGGGGAACTATTTCTAATCAACCAGAATTTAATGAAAGTAATGAAAAAACAGTTCAATTCTTCAATAAGCCATGGATCTCAACAAAAGTATTTGAAAATAAAAACTTTTTAGTTTATAAAACAGTATTTTATCTTCCAAAAAATATTCTTTGGACGATTGATTCAAAACATATCTGGTGGATGTATCCTCTAGGTTACAAAGAAAATATATTAGAGATATTTGATGAATATGAAGCAAGAGGAAATTTAGATAGAAGCTTAGATCGCTTAGCTCATATGATACTTTACATCTCGATAGTTTTAGTATTCATATCGATATTATTATTGTTATATTATCTTGTGAGGTATGTATGACACATGTATTAATTATTGGAGCTGGGCCAGCAGGACTTACAGCTGGATATGAACTTGTGAACAAAGGCTATTCCGTAACTATCTTAGAACAAGATAATGTAGTCGGAGGAATTTCAAGAACTATAAAACATAAAGGCTATCGATTTGATATTGGCGGTCATAGATTCTTTACTAAGAATAAAAAGATAGAAAAATGGTGGCATAAGATTATGGGAGATGATTTCTTAATAAGGCCACGGCTTTCTAGATGGTATTATAATCACAAGTTCTTTAACTATCCAATTAAACCATTTGAAATGCTTAGAGTCTTTGGATTAGTAGAGTCATCAAAAATCTTTTCTAGTTATATTAAAGCAAAGATATTTCCAATAAAGCCTGAGACAAGTTTAGCAGATTGGAGTATCAATAGCTTTGGTTCACATCTAGCCGAACCTTTCTTCATAGACTATAATAAAAAACTATGGGGAGAGAATCCTAGTCAGTTAAGCAAAGACTTTGCCAACCAAAGAGTAAAAGGAATCTCATTCTTAAGTGCTGTATGGCAAGCTTGTAAAGCTTCTTTAGGTATTAAAGATACTAAAGTCAAATCACTTATCAATGAGTTCAAGTATCCTAAACATGGTCCTGGGATGCTCTGGGAGCGTGTTAGAGACAAGATAATAGAGAAAGGTGGAATAATACTCACCGGACATAAAGCTCTGTCAATAATACTAAGAAAAGGAAAGATAGATGGTGTACTAGTGAAAGGCCGAGGTATTAAACAATCCATGTACTTTCTTCCAAGCCATATCCTATCCACCATGCCTTTAAAGGAGTTAATACTATCTATTGAATCAGATACTAAAGTACCTAAGAAAGTATTAGCCTCTGCTAACTGTTTGAAGTTTAGAGACTTTGTTACAGTAGCCCTAATGATAAATCAGAAAGAAACAATCCCTGATACTTGGGTTTATACTCATGATCAAGGAGTGAGAGCAATTAGAGCTCAAATATTTAAGAACTGGAGTCCTTTCATGGTTCCAAAAGGGATGTCTTGTATTGGATTTGAATATACTTATAACAAAGATAAAGATTCCCCTTTGAGTAATGAAGATTGGATTGAGATAGCTAAAGAAGATCTAAAGAGATTAGGATTCGCTGCACCTTCTAAAGTAATAGATGCTAAGGTAGTAAAGTTAATAAACGTATACCCCGTGTACTCCTTAGACTACAAAGAGAAAATTAAAATGATAAAAGATTATATTCAAAAATTTGGCAATACTCTCCAGCCAATAGGAAGAGGAGGATTACACAGATACAATAATATGGATCATTCTATGATGACTGCCTTTCTTGCAGTAGAAAATATTACAGAGAATAAGAATTTTGATCAATGGGAAGTAAATAGTGATGCAGAATATCATGAGGAAATATGAAAACTACATTTGTTATTCCATCAATGAGATATTGGTCTCAACCAACTAAGCAGCAACCATTAACCAATCTTTATCTGATGACTATCATCGATAGAGTCTTTGAAGATACTTCTAGGCTATGTGATTTAAGAGGAGCTGATGATCCATTAAAAGTAGAAATACCCGATAGTGATCTTTATCTCTATAGCGTAAACTCTCCAGACTTTGCTGAAGTAAAACAAATAATAAAAAAATTAAGAAAAGAACGACCAAGATCAAAACATATTGGCGGGGGAGCTCATATTAATATATTTCCAGAAGAATCAATAAAACTATTTGATTCAATTGTTTTAGGAGATGGAGAAGAATCCATTATTCAATTAGTTCAAGATCATCAAATAGGAAACTTAAACTCTTGTTATAAAGTCCCAAGAAAAGATGAAAAAAAATATCCTTTCCCACGAAGAGATTATTTAGATGACAAATTAATAGTCAATCCAGATTTCTTTAAGTTATTCCCCGGAATATCAGCCACTTCAACTTTATTCTCTAAAGGTTGCCCGTTCAAATGTTCTTTCTGTGCTAACTATCGTTCAAGAACACCAATAAGAAGAAGTGATGAACAAATTACCAAAGAATTAGATTACCTAAAGTCTTTGTATTCAATAGATGGGATCTCAATGATGGATGAGATATGCATTCCGTTAGTTGAGAAAGAAGCTTTATCTTATTTAGAAGTAATGGGTCAATCTGGACTCAAGTGGAAAGGACAAGTAAGATCTGGAGTTCCATTAGACATGCTTAAAAGAGCAAACCAAGCGGGTTGCTTAGAATTGTCATTTGGAGTCGAAAGTGCATCTCAAGCAGTAGTTAATTTGAATAAGAAAAGAATAAAGTTAGATGAAGTAAAAAGAACTATTCATAACTGCCATGAAGCTGGCATCAAGGCTTTCATAAATCTAATTAATGGATTGCCTGGAGAATCTTCAAATATAGTCGAAGAGACTAAAAGGTTTGTTACAGAATCAGACCCAGATTTGGTTGCTTTGTTTTCCTTCTGCCCATATCCTGGTTCAGAGATATATGACAAACCTTTAGACTATGGCATTAGACCTGACTCAATCAATAGAGACTTCTCAACTTATGTTCATCATGTCAGATCTTCTAAAAACACTAAAGATGATTTAGATCACATACTCCCATTTGAATATCTTCCTCAAGGTCCATTAGGAAGAACATTAAATAGAAAACAAATTACAGCTAACCTCGTTGAACTTCAACAATTTATATTAGAACATAACCTCAATAGAAAATAAAATGTTATCAAAGAAAGTTAAGAAGTATATATCTAAAAGAAAAATAATGCTAGCTATGTGGAACTGTGAAAGCCAACATGATCCATATACAAAGTCTAGATGGTATTTACCTTTCAAAGATATAGCCAAAGATGTAATCTTATTCGATACAAATATGAATAGAAAAAAATATGGAGAACAAAAAATGAATAAAATGCTATTACAGAAGATAGATATAGAAAAACCAAACATCATTGTCTTTCTTCCTATAGTCGAAGAATTAGATCCAGCCTGCTTAGTTACTATTAGACAAGATTATCCAAAAATAAAAACTATATGTGTCTTTGGAGATGATTCCTGGAGATATGAAAGTTATAGTAAACGCCATGCTATATTCTTTGATTATATAGTAACCATACTTAGTAAAGAAGGTTATGAGAAACATAAAAAGGCAGGTCACAAAGTTTTCTTATCTCATTCAGGTGTTAATACAGAAGAGTATCGACCTTTAAATTTAGAAAAAATCTATGATGTTGGATTCATTGGAGGAGCTAGTTATAATAGAGTACAACAAATTAATTATCTTTTAAAATATGGAATAGATGTTCATGTGTGGGGACGAGGCTGGAAAAGAAAACTAATCAAAGAAGAAAACTACCATGGGCCTTTGGATACAGATAAATGGAGTGAGACAGTTTGCCAAACCAAAATAAATCTTAATTTTTCTTTGAATGGAGATGGTGAATATCAAGTTAAAGGTCGACCATGGGAACTTGGAGCTTGTAAGGGATTCGTAATAAGTGATAACTGTCAAGAATATTTAGATTACTTTAGCGAGAATGAAATAGTACTATTTAATACTAAAGATGAATTGTTAGTTTCAATATATTATTATTTAGAAAATGAGAAGGAAAGAAACAAGATAGCCAATGAGATGTATAAAAAGATATTAAAAAAATATTCATTAAGTGAAGAACTAAATAAAATAATGGAGAAGATAATGAAAGATTCAAAAAAATGAAATACAAATGTAACTTCTGTGGAAAGATAATCATAAACCCTTTACACTATATCATTAAAGGAACTCAATATACATTCTGTGATGAAAGATGCGACGATAGATATACTGCATGGCAGCATGAAGCAGAATTCATGCTCCATCCATTTTATGGAGCGATAGTCGCATTCTATATAATAAAAAATTTCTTGTTTAGAAAGAAGGAGAAGAAGAAATGAAATCACAAACAATTAATCTTATTATTAGTTCTATTATAACCTTCTTAATTATAATAGGTTGGAGTTATTTAAGAGAAGTTGGAAACTTAACTAATTTTGAAACAACAGCTTTACAATTTTTAACTCTTCTTATCTTTATGGTATATAATATTGGAATTTATATTATAGAGATACATTCTCTACTTACTGAAAAGAAGGAGAAGAAGAAATGAATAATGAAATAGCTGTTAGGATAACTAGTCTTTTATTAACTATAGTTATATTAGTTGCTAGAGCCACAATATTAAAATCAGATAAATGTTTCCCTTTATATTTACTTTTTGCAACACTTGCTATGTTTTATAAGGAGAAAAAGAAATGAAAGTATTCTTATGTGAAACAGCGACAGAAGAACAGAATAGAAAGATGGGTATGGTTAGTGAAGTAACAAATCAACAATATCCTATTGGTCTTCTCTACTTAGATTCTGTTCTCACCAAAGCCGGGCATCAAGTTCTCACTAAAGATTATACGTTCTGGACAGAAGAGAACTGCCTTAAAGCATTAGAGAAAGAAGTTAGGAAGTTCAAACCCGATGTTGTTGGGATAGCCGTGATGACTATGACTAGAGTATCTACATACAAAGCTATCAAGATAATCAAATCAATAAACCCCAAGATAAAGATTGTGCTTGGTGGTATACATCCCACAGTTATGTATGAACAGCTATTGAATAACTTTGATGTTGATATTATATGTATTGGAGAAGCCGAGAAAAGCCTTGTAGAGATATTAGATGGAAAGAAGCTAGATAAAATTGAAGACATTGCTTTCAAGAAGAAAAGAAAAGTTATAGTTACTCCACAACGAAAATTGAACATGGACTTAGATAATCTACCTTTCCCAAATTATGATGCTTATATGAATCCTTTGATTACCCAAGTACAAATGACAAGCTCTCGCGGATGCGCGAGTAAATGTTCATTCTGTTGCCTTCACAATATATCCCACAGATGTTGGAGACAAAGAAGTTCTAAAAAAGTTGTAGATGAGATTGAATATGTAGCTAAAAAATATCCTTGGGTATCTACAATACAATTTATAGACGATAACTTTACATTGAGCAATCAAAGAGTTATTGAGATATGTAAAGAGATTATTAAAAGAGGAATTAAGCTAGACTTCAAATGCCAAGGACGTATCAAACCAGTAAGTGCAGAGATGTTTAAATGGATGGAGAAAGCTGGATTCATTGAGATATGCTTTGGTATTGAAACTGGTTCTGCTAGGATGCTTAAATCAATCCATAAAGATATCACTCCTGAAGATTGCATTAAAACATTCAAGCTGCTAAAGGATTATCCAAAGATCAAACCAGTTAAGTTTCTAATGGTTGGATTCCCTGGAGAAACTTTAGAGACAGTAGATGAATCTATAGAGACTTCAATCAAGCTACATAAGATTATCAAAATGGACTTCTTCCTTGCTTCTCCTTTGTGGATCTATCCAGGAACAGAAGTATATGACTATGGGAAATCAAAAGGCTGGATAGACGATAGTTATTGGCTTACAAACAAACCTTGCCCTTACTTTACTTTAGAACATCCAGCATCATGGTTAGTCAAAATGCAAAATAGAATTGCTATGAAGCTAATGTTGTCACAGGGAAGATGGTACTTTGTAAAAAGAGTTATAACAAAGTTAATAAATAGTCCTAAATATTATATTAAGAGGTTGTTAAACTTACAATGACAAAGCAGGAGTGATATTACATATGAAACAAAAAAAAACAATACAAACAAAAAGAAATAACAAACCAAAACAACGAAACCAAAATAGAAATAAAAATCGAGAATGCACTCATCGTAGAATAAAAAAGAACTACAACTTTGGTAGGAAGTCTACTCCGACAATGGTTTGTAAAGACTGTGGTGAATTAGTAACACCTTATTTATTATTTAAACAAAGATCTCAAAGATAAAATGAAAAAGTGCCTAAAAATTGCATTCTTTATAATAAGCTATACAGCTTTCTTTATGTTTGGAATAATATTTATTGAGTTCTTATCAAAAATAAGTTTTGTTGTTAATATAGAGAAAAATACTGATTGTATAAACTTATCTTTACCAGATACTATGGATTGCTTAAAAAACAAAACTAATCCTAACTACAATATTAGTAATGTAGGTAAAGTGATGACTGAACAACGATTCTTAGAAGAGGGTGGTGTATGTAAACACTATTCAGATTGGTATGAGGATAAAACTAAAGAATATGGTTTCCATGCCAAAACAATAATTTTCCCTATAGAATTTAAATCTTATCATCAAATCACTATCATTTCCAACAGCGAAGGTTATTGTCTTGCAGATCAGCAGTTAATTAAATGTTTTCAATATTCTCCGATATGAGAAAAAACTCAATATATAAAACACCTCATACAAAAATTTGTGAAAGATGCGGAAAGATCTATTTGAGGATGACAAAGTATTCTAAAATATGCCCAAGATGTCGCAAACGTCCTGGAGGAGAACCCAAATAAATTATCAAGAACACTTCTTTGCAGGTCTAGTGATAACAATTTTTGCAGGGTTCATATTATTCCTTCAAGGATTTCTAGCTATTACAGGACAAAATATTATTTGGTTATTATCTATTTCATTTGTATTTTCTTTACTTCCTGATATTGATATAGGAACCAGTACAATTAGAAAAGTTTTCATCACAGCTTTCGTGATCTTCATTCTTATCAATGGTGTCAATTCTCTTGGATATCTATTTGGCTCAATAGTTATCATTCTATTATTTCTTCCACATAGAGGAATCATGCATACTTATCTTATGGGAGGTTTACTCTCAGGATTACTTTGTTTCTATTTCTTAGATTGGGTATTACCACTAATCGCTCTACTAAATTTCTGTTCTCATCTAATCCTAGATAAGATTAAATTTAAATTTTAAAGCTATACAAAAAGTGAAAGGATTGTCCCGACCGTATTAATGATCAAAACAAAAATCATAACCCAAACAAAGATGACACATCCTTTCAAGGGCCAGCTTAAGTTGCTGTATGTTAATTTGAATTCTTTAGATTCTTGCTTTGACATATCTTTTATTAGTCTTTGCCATATTTAAATTATTGTGTGTTACTATCAAATTACAAAAAATATAAATAAAAAACAACAAAAGATTTAAATACTTTAAACTGCACAATTTAAATATGAGTGATGAACTAAGTGAAGAAGAATTAATAAAGGAAATAATTAAAGAAAAGATTTGGGAACATGTTGCTATTAGACCAGATACCTTTGTAGAGTTTAGACGATTAAAAAAAGAATATAAATTTAGAACTGACGATGAATTCATCATACATCTTTTAGATCAATTTAGGCTTGCAGCAGTTTCGGAGGCAATATGAAAATAAGTTTTAAAGCATATACTATTCTAAAGTTTTTTACTTTAGCTATATTCATTATGATATTATTTTCATTTGAATCAGAATTTAGATATGCATTTATCAAACTATTAGTATGCTATGAATTACTACAAATTCTTATAAGTTCTCATTACTTCAAAAAAGATATTTCTAAAGATATTTCTAAAGTTGAATTAAATGATATCAAAACAGAGGTAAAGTGAAATGTATTCAATAATGTCATGTTCAGGTTGGGGTACTGAAGGAACAGCATTGTTGGGAGCTTGTGCAATGTCATGGCTTAGTCTTGTTGTTATAGTATTTCTTGCAATGATCTTAAAAAGACAATGTGATGATGGTATTTTAGCTGGAACTGGATATAATCTCGCCGGAGCTTTGGGAGGAGGAATAGGGGTTGGCCTTATTATCACAACTTTCTTTGGCAGTGCTCTATGGTCAATGATGTTAGGAATCGCAGGAGTTATAATCGGAGGATTTTTATTTGGAATGTTTTTTGGAAATGAGGGTGAATATGACTAACAATACTTCTATCCTAAATATTATTGTAAAGATAGTCCTCTGTTTATGTAATGCTTTGATTCATACATTAAGTGAACTAACTTGGGCCATAGCCGGATTCTTTTTATTAAAAGCATTCATCCTTAACTTTAATTATGATCCCGCTCTAATAGAAAGTTTATTACCTATAATAGAATATGTATTTGATTATTTACTATTTATTTTTATGCTATTATTATTATTTCATTTTAAATTAAGCTTATCTAATTATATAGCTCATGATAAAAAAAGAAACGAACAAGATGACAATGAATCTATTATCGCTATGATTCCAAAGAAGAAAAAGAAAGGAGTACCATTATAATGCAGTTAAGTGAACAAACTAAGATAGAAGCTCAAATAGCATTTCTAATTGGTATAATCATTGGAGCAATGTCTGGATGGATGATTATTTTGTTCTTCTCAAATTGGCAATGGTATTTTAAATTATTCTCAAGTATAGGATCTTTAGGAATCATTGGAAGTATCTCGTTAAGTTTACTAGATCAATTAAATAGAAGAAAAGCTTTATTAGAAGCTCTAAAAGAAATGCAATATATAAATACTGAAACTGGTATCCCAGAAAATATTCATCGAGGTCGTCCACCATTAAAAGTTCATAGACTTTGTTATTCCTTTGCAATCATTAGCCTTGCAATTAAATTTTTTACTGAATTTAGTTATGAATACCTTCTGCTGGCTCTTAGTGGATTATTAATATTAGTTGGCATTACATATCACATCAGTTACAATAATTATAATGTTCACACTAATTAAATTAAACAGGAGGATTTAAAATGGGAAGTGAAGATGAATTAGAAGAATTCGAAATAGAAGATGATGAAGAAGTAGAGCTAGAAGAAGAAGAAATTCCTCAAGTTAAAGGAGCTCAGATACCGATGGTTAAGAAGTTACCACCTGTGCCAGTAGTCACTAAAAAAGTAATTACAAAGCCAGTGCCAGAACCAGAACCAGAACTAGAAGAAGAAGTGATAACAGTTCCTGAAGAGCCAGTAACTCAGCCAACTCAACCGCAGTATGTGGGAGTTCCAAGAGTAGTTTCAATTGAAGAGATGTTAAACACTCTTTACGATGGACAACAAGAAGTTAAACAAGCTATGGCTATGATCTTGGAGAAAATAAAATGAGTAGACCTACAAATGAACAAAAGAAAACAAAAGAAATGAAAGCTTTAGAAAACAAGTCGACAAGCACAGCTTTCCTTCTTATGTTTCCAGCATTGATTCTAGCGGGGATGGCTGCTTTGGGCACCACAATATTTGGGAGTCTTTTAGTAGTATCTTTAGCGATATATCAGTTCCTGATGCTGAAAAAGTTTATTATTGATTATTATAATATGAGGTAATGTCTGGATATGATTAAGCTACTTTTTGAGCGAAACGGACAATACTTTTTTATTATGATAGATAATAAACAAATCTTTTATACTGATAAGAAACAAGGAGCCATATGGGGAGGACCTCTGAGGTATCTTCCACCAGATCCAGAAGCTCAAAGAAAAATAGATATGTCTAGGAATAAAATACCACCATACTTCAAAGAGTTTTTAATCGTATCAAAAGAAGAAATGATAGAATTTGAAAAAGCTAAAGACGATAATGAACTAAAAGAAATAGTCTTGAAAGATACACGAAGACATGGATGTAAATTAATAAAAGAGGAAACATGAATGAAACAATAGAATCTCTAGTAGGATTAATGGTGAATGGTTCGATACCTTTAAGTGTAACTGTTACCTCTTCTACTAACTGGACTCAATTCTTTTTGACTATTACTATGACTCTTATAGGATCATTTGGAATCCTTTTACTTCTTTATCTTCCGAGATGGTTAGGCACTCTAAAAGCTGGGAAACTATCTAAGATTGCAAAATTTACCCGTAAAAATGTAGTAATGATTAAGCATACCGAACAAGACTTATTTTCCTCAGCTATGATAGATCAATCTTGTTTAAGACAAATGAGCGAAATTATGAATGAAATGGGTGGCCAAGACTTTGATTTGATACTCCATACTCCTGGAGGAGATATATTTTCATCCCTAGCTATCAGTAGACTTATAAAACAATATCCAGGCAATATTAGAGCCATTGTCCCAATGTATTCTATGTCAGGTGGAAGTTTACTTGCCCTTTCCTGTAAAGAGCTTCTGATGGCTCCCAATGCGAGCCTAGGCCCTATTGATCCACAACTTGGAAATTTATTCAAATATGGAAGTGCTAAATCCTGGGATCATATAGTTAAATTTAAAGGAAAGAAAGCAGATGATCAAAGTATATCCTTTGCTTTAATTGGACAACAATATACTAAAAGTATTCGAGCACATTTAAGTAATATTATTGACTTTAATTTAAATAATAATCAAAGAACTAAGCTGGTTAAATTTCTAACTGATGGAACCGTGGAGCATGGCTTTCCTCTTACAGTTACAGATCTTCAAAGATTCGGAGTTCCAGTTTATACTTTGACAAATACTAGATTCCTAAAAATATTAGGTAAGATGATAAGTTCTAATGGAAAAGAAGGAGTCAATTATTATAAAATAGAAAAGTGGTGGAGGAAACTATTTAAATAAATGGCAACACTTGATTCAATCTTAAACTTCTTGATTCCTTTGCTGCTTATGTTAATAGCCTTTGGATTTGTTTATACTAAATTTCTACAGCCATGGGTAGTTCCACATCTAATTAAATTCTGGGAATATTTACAAGGGCCTGCTCATCAAAATAATGCAGCCAGGGAGATAACATATGAATGATGAAATAAGTACAGATATAGTCTTTCTTTTTGAAGCTATACTTATATTGACTTTAGTCATTACAGCATTCTTCACAGTTTATAAAACGGTATCTTATTATGAACTTAGATCTATTATAGATAAATGCAATGAAGACTTTGGAGCTGGCAATTGGACTTTTACAGAATCAACAGATTATTATTCTTGCAGATCTTATTCAACAATAAAAAACTGTTATGTAAATGATATAGAGGTGAATTGTACATGGTGAATAAAAAAGAAGATATATTTCCTAAAACAATGGAAACTAAATCAGAGAAGCCAAAATATAGTATATGGAATAAGACTATGAAGATTTTGAATAGAGATAGTGATTTTACTTTTAGGACTCTATGCTTACTAATTGGCATCTTTCTTTGTAGTTATGGTTTGGGAGCAATAGCTATGTTCCTTGAATTTAAAATAAGAGGTATGAGTATATGGGGATAGATAAAGTAAAACAAGGTAAAACTAACAGGAAGAAAGGTAACCAGTTTGAACTTAAAGTTAGAAAAGATATGGAAGCAAAAGGATGGATCCTATGCAAATGGTCCAACAATATTAATCTAGAGACTGGTAAAATAGAACCAGCCAAACATAAGTTTAACCCTTTTAAAAAAGTCATGACTATAGGAACTGGTTTCCCAGATTTTATTGCATTTAAAAGAAATTCTTGTCCTGCATGTATTGATCTTTGTGGGTATAAAGTAATAGGCGTTGAAGCCAAGACTAATGGTTATCTTGATAAGGTAGAAACTAAAAAAATAGAATGGCTTTTGACTAACCATATCTTTAAGTATATTCTTATCGCATCTAAAGATAAGAAAGGAAGAATAGATTATGAAATTAAACATCTAAGGAATGGAATAGATACAGATGAAAAATAAAACTTATATTCAATTAAATAAAACGGAGGTAAAAAAATGGAAACTCAAGATGAGCTGAACCTTGGGATTGGAACTGAAGAAGCTGTAACTTTGAAGCCTGCAAATGTGAAAATTGTAAATGTAAAGATTGAGCCTATTGGAGATAAGAATGATAAGGGCGAAATCATAAAGAAAAAAGGCGAAAAAGTTTCCTGTGAAGTAAAGCATCCTGAAAAAGAAGAAAATATCAAAATTTCTTCTATTAAGTATGAGAACAAAGGAAAGCTTGAAACATCTGGACTTTGGATAAACAAAGATAGTGAAGGTAAGATAAGAAAAGGATCTGCTTTAGCGGTATTTATGAATTTATTAAAAGCCAGCACTATCGCAGACTTGAAAGATAAAGAAACCGGCACTTGTTTAGACGATAAAGGTTATCTTAGTTTTAAAGCTTACTAAAATTTATTTGGGGCTTATTGCCCTTCCCTTATAATTAACAATGAAAATACAAAATATAGAAAAGAAAACAAGCTGGATAAAAGTACTAGACTTTGCTTTATTAGTACCTGCAACAATGGTTAAGTTATTGATACTAACATTAGTTATGTATTTTGCTCATAGAATTTTTATTGAACTTAATGGTAATACCAATGACTTTACAGCATTAAAAATATTTGGTTTACTAGGATTGACTTGGGTATTAAAAGATTGGATACATTATTGGAGATTAGAAAATGAAAAATAAGAAAGGTGGAATTATATTTAGAATACTGAAATTGATAGAGCTGATAATTATAATTATATTATTTTATGCTCTATGGAAATCTGGATCATTAAACTGTACATATCATTGTTTAAGAAATGCTAGCTGGTCTGATGTATGGACTAACATTCCAAGCCTAGACAATATAAAAAACTTCACCATATTCAAAATCAAATGACTAATGAAGATAAACCTACTAACCCATTCGAACCATCTAAACAGCCTGAACAAAAGAAGCCTATACTCACTCTTAAAGAAAGATGGTTATTAGAAGATAAGACTTGTGAGAAGTGTGGACAAATAACTGAAAAAGTAAGAGGTCTTACAAAACAAAATCTTAAACGTCTAATGACTCCTAAGTTTGCAATGAATGAAATGATTATTTCTTTTATATTATTAATGGTTATTTTATTAGGACTAGCTTATCAAAGTGAAACTAAGCTAAGTAGAAACTGGATTGAATCGATGACTTCAGGAGGAATTGAAAACTGTAAACTAATTTGTAATAGTCAATGTTCTGCCTTCATAGGAATAAGTGCTAATGAAAGTATTTCACTTCTCAATATATCTTTACCATCAGAAATTTATACTAACGAATTGAATGAATCGAATGATACCTAACTTCATTCAATTATGAAAATCTCAATAATACATATCTACTTATATGGAATGATTAAAAGAGTAGTTAAAGGTGGAAATATAATTCACATCTCTAAAATACATCCAATTATTAGATGGGCGATAAGAGTTCCTCGTAAGTATCAAACAGAAATCATTAAAGAACTTACAAACTTACATCTACTAAGAAAGATAGATAGAGATAACTATGAGATTTTATCTTGTAGACATGAATCTCCCATAGATAGTCTCGGCGAACCTTTGTGGAGCTAACGCTAATTAAAAAATTAATTAATCATCATTTACATTTCTGTATCAGAATTAATTATTTTGATTTAAAGTAACACCCTCTTCTTTAAGTACATGAAAGATTACATACACTGTTCCAAGCAATATAGCTAATGCGAAGAATCCTGGCACCATATTCGAAACGGTTCTACTCCAACCTTCTGCTAAATAGTCATCTGGACAATACAAGTAACTTGCAATTGTTGTGTTAGAATCTGTCTGATTTATTATATCGGTATCTTCAAGATGGAATGTTCCAGTTGCTGCTGTATATACATAGTCTGTTGCATCTGCTAAAATACTTCCTGACTGATTGTAGTAATTTATAGATGATGGTATACATTCAGAATAACCATTTCTCCAATTTCCTACTCCAGTATCTAAAGTAAGAATCACCGCGGGATCAATATTAGATCCTAATCTTGTTGTTGAGATATCGACTGTTTCTGATTGCCATTTTAATTGTGTTTTAGTAATTGTCTGTTCTGCAATTATTGTTGTTAAAATCACTCCAAGTAAAAGAGCTACCCCTACTGAGATTAGTATGCCTACTGTTTTGTTTTTCATTTTTTTATACCTCCCGTTAAATTTAAGTTATAAATATAATCCTTATTATATTTTTATCTAATATAAAACATTATATAAACTGTTTTACAATTCTGATTTATAATCCTCCGATTATTCCTGCTTGAGCTCCGATTAAGCTTGTACCGATTATGTTGCCTACTCCTAGACCGATCATTCTTTTCACATTGTTCTTCTTCTTTTTCTTATTACTAAAAGAATCCATTGCGAAAGCTGCATTATGCCCTGCTAGAGCTGTAGCTTGAAGACCTACGGTTAGACCTAACATACTTTTTGTAAGTGCATCTACTGCCATTTTTTTACCTCCATTGTGTATTTAAATTATTTATTTGTAGTCTTATGACTAGACAATTGTTTTGATACTGATGGACTTGATTTAAATCTACTCGCACCAGTAGCTGTCTTTCTTATAATTGTTCTAAATTTATCTGACTTCACGGCTGCTCTTGCAGTACTTGTCCCAGGAACT
>Ga0307377_10004368_pt1 | contig 15498 bp, 13 predicted proteins | sample TR3MG_FD_202535 | JGI IMG/M metagenome (GOLD analysis project Ga0307377, IMG submission 202535) | Soil microbial communities from Risofladan, Vaasa, Finland - TR-3 | ecosystem: Environmental > Terrestrial > Soil > Coastal area > Acid sulfate soil | place: Finland: Risofladan, Vaasa | collected... | reverse complement strand
ATTCCATTCAATCGAAAATGTAACGATTTATTAAGGAATTTTATCAGTGGTAGTGGTTTTTACCGGTAGATGGTAGCGGTTTTAACCCCCGTTAAAAATATACACGAATTCTGTCTCCAACTATTAAATCTGACACCTTTGCCTTACGTCTACTGTTCCCCTTTTCTAACAAAACTGATTTGCTCCCTTCCAGATTTTTAATCGTATCGTTATAATATCTCAGTTCATACTCTACGTTTTCTGCTTGTTCGTATTCATAACCCTTATTTTCAATGTCATCCTGTGCATAGAATCTTTGAATAATATCTGAAACATTTTCATCTACTTCTTGATTTGGAAATCTAATCTTACATAGATGGTATCTATCTTCTGAATTATACTCACGAACAATTTCATTTTGGCATTTAACCAGCAAACTTTCGGCTACTAATGCTTCTTCTGGATAAAGGATAAACAAGTAATTATGAGGCGATTGAATTATGAACCTTATAATTTCATAATGGAAATCCTTAAATCCAAATAAGGATAAAAAACAAATCGTCTTTTTTGTTTGAATAGCGTCATGCTTAATTTTTAATTCTCTAAAAGTCATTATCTTGATGTTCTTTGGAAAATTTCCAATAGCATCATTTAATAATTCTTCTTCCCATGTTTCTTTAAATCTTTCAGGGACAATTAAAATGCCTATATTTTCTGTATGAGAGAGTTTATCAAATTTGGATAAGGGAATCTTACTAAAAATTTTATTTGAAATCTCGGAAAGTTCATTTATAAAAGGTTCAGGATTTATATTTATTTCAAGGAATGACTCATAAAGAAGACTATCTATTTCTTTCAAATAAACATGTTTTACATATTCGATTTGACTTGTAAGACGAGATACATAACTTGGCAGAACGAGTGAATGGAGATACTTTTTTAACTTAGCTAAGGATTTGAAGTTGAAACAAAATTCTTTGTCCAATTCCTGAATACGGTCTTCAAGATGCTTAATGTTTTGAAGAAATTCTTCTGGTCTTACAGATTCAATGGAGACACATCCACTTTCAGTATTTTCAAAATAATTTGTTTCCGTTTGTGTCCATATCCATTTTCTCAGGTTATTGAATACCTCTATTTCTTTACTTCCAATAAAAATTACTTTCTGAATTTCTCCATTCCTTAAATCCTTTTTAATATTAGTGATATAAGGTTCATATTTATTTTTCCCAATAAAAATAACTGAATCCAAATTGTCAATACCTTCAAATACAAAATCTTTGAATGTTTCGTAATCTGGCATTAAATAAATCATTGGCTCAACAGGAATAAAATCGGATTCGTCTTTTGCTATTCCCTTCTTTGTTACCCATTTAAATGGGATTGCTTTTCTTAAATCTATATCAGGAATCTTTTCCGTTTTTAGTGCCTCTAAGAAGTCTTTCCTTTCCAGTATTATTGCCGATTTGTATGTAAACTTCGAAGGAACATATTCTTCATTAAATAGAAGTTTAAATAAGCTTTGATAGTCGTTGAACTTAGTTTTTACCTGCCTATTTGATAATTCTGCTGTTGTAACTATGTACTTCTTTATTTGTTTATTTGTAGGATATTTCAGAGTTTTCTCTGCATCTTCAGAAGCTATTATATAACCTTCTTTATTTTTCTCAATTATTTTATATCTTCTACCTTCTTTTTGAACTACTTCACCTACTTCATAGCATGTTTTATCATCAATAAAGTTTTGAAAGAATAAAGTAGCAGAAACTGATAATAGTACAGGAATGTAGAAGTCTCTCTTGTCATCACCCTTAGGTATATTAATTGACAAACTATAAGAGTATTGATTTAGTGCATTGTTTATCAAGAAGAAGTTTATAAGTTCAAAATCATTAAATCCAAAATCCTCAATTTTGAAGTTTTTCTGTAATACTTCCCTTGATAATTGTATTAGTTGCGTTATATATTCTGAGTTTATCATCATATGCTTGTGATGGTAATGCTATTTCCCAAACTTTTCTCTACCAATTTTTATGGTCTAATTTTTGGTTCTAACGCCTCTTTTAACGCCACCTGCAACAATTCCTGTGTATATTTCTGGTTCTGCTGAATATTTTGCTCCAGTTCGTCACAGAGTTTCAAGAGTTGTTCTATTTTAGCTGCGATGCGATGTTGTTCATGTCGTGGGGGAAGAGGGATTAGTAATTCCGATATTTCGGTAGAATTAATATTGTTTATTCCGACAGTCGTTCTTAAAGGAGTTTCTATAAGCTCTCTAAAAAATGAAGAAGAACTGCAATTTAATAAATATTGTGCATTGGATAATTCTTTATTAAACCTCAGTCTTACTAAATATCCAGCATAAGAAAATCCAACAAATCTCTCAGTAACCAAGACTGTCCTACCAACGAGTTCTCTACTACCATTTGAACGAATGATTAAAATATCATCCTTTTCCAATGATAAATCAGTTATTTCTTTCTTCGACAAATTTGTGTATTTTAAATCTTCTCCATTTAATATTCCACTCGAAACATTTGGAATTCTGAGAACTCCTGAGTTTTGAGTGGAATCGTAATTACAACTTTTAGAAGTTCCATATTTTATTTCCGTTAATATCGTACCAAGTCTGCACCATACCCAACTTTTCGGAATTTCAAAGGGAATCTCTTCAGGGTTAATTTCAGATAGTAGTTTATCTTTTTTGATTTTCTTCTCCCTGATAAGCAGTTCTTTTTCCGCTTTTATTCTTTCCAACAACTTGCTGGCAGGTTCATCATTGGGGTCTTGCGGGACTAATTTACCCTGTACGGCATCCTGAAGTATCTGCTGACGGAGTTTTTTGAGAAGTGTGAGTTGACTTGTTAATTCTGATGAAAGTTTTTCATTTGTTAATTTAGATGAAACAAATTGATTCTTAATTTCAATTTGCTTATCTATATCAAAATATGGAATCTCGTACTTTCCAAAAGAACCTAAACTTATAGCTTCTTTTGATGTTCCTGATTTTGTGTTTTTAACGATATCCTCTCTTAGTTCATTGAAAATAATATGATAAAATAAAAGGTTAACTGGCAAATTAATTGGGTCTTTGGGGGATAGTATAAAGCATAAGTCGCTTGCAATAAACTTTCCATTTACATAATGAGCTCGACCCAATGAACCTGAGGCTGCAGCAGCAAAAACTAAGGCTTCAGTTTCATGTGTGTATTCACTATTTGTCTTCCAATCTGCAGATGCTGTTATGAAATTATAATTACCTGCCACACATTTGGTACTCTGAAGTGAACCTTTCTCAAAAGCAAAAAGCTGGTCAATACGTTTAAGATTCATTTCAGTTCTTCTTTTAACTGTTTCAACAAGTCGTTATTTTTCCTTATCGAATCAGATAGCAGGTCTATCAGTTCAGCACTTGTGTATTCATGAACCTCTTCCTTCTTATTTGGATTTTTTATATCAAGGTCATAACCACGGTCAATTATGGTTTTGATATCAACTTTCCATGCAACATCATTTTCTTCACGATTATTCCACCAATCTTTAATCGGAACAAATTCTACCAGTTGGATGAGTTTTGTCTTACTATATGATTTTTGACCTTCGGGTAATCGATGCTCATAATACCAGACTTCTTTTGTCTTTTTGCCCTTTTCAAAGAATAGCAAATTTGTCGCCACCGTTGCATATGGCTGAAATACAGAGTTTGGAAGCCTGATAATAGTATGTAAATTGCATTCTGTCAATAATTTCTCTCGTACTCTTTGCTTAATCCCTTCACCTGTTAGTGAACCATCTGGTAGTACAATACCTGCTCTGCCACCATTCTTCAACAGATGAATCATCAAAACCAGAAACAAGTCGGCACTTTCCTTCGTGCGGAAGTTCTGTGGAAAATTCTTTTCATTATTGTTTGCTACTATACCACCAAATGGCGGGTTTGCCAATATCACATCCACTCGGTCTCGTTCTTTGTAATTGCTCAATGGTTGGTCAAGACTGTCCCTGAAGGTTATTTTTGGTAATTCAATATCATGCAGGATGAGGTTGGTTGTTGCCAGCAGATAGGGTAGTGGTTTATATTCCCAACCCATAACATTCTCCTGTATGCTTTGACGTTCTTCAACACTATTTGCCTGTTGCTTCAGATGTTCAATAGCTGAAGTAAGATACCCACCAGTACCACAACTGGGGTCAAGGACTTTCTCACCAAGTTTTGGACTAATCATATCTGTTATAAAATTGGTGATTGCTCTTGGAGTGTAGAACTCACCACTTTTACCCGCACTTTGAAGGTCTTTTAGAATGCCCTCGTATAGCTCACCGAAGGCGTGTCGTTCTTTTGCTATATTAAAATCCAGTTCATTTAGTTTATTCAATACCTTACGGATGTTTATCCCGCTTTTCATGTAATTGTTGTTGCCCATGAAAACTTCTCGCACTATAAGTGCTCTTCCATTTCCAACGCTTAAATCAAGATTACGTAAAGCAGGGAAAAGTTTCTGGTCGACAAATGCCAGTAATTCGTCACCCGTTATTCCTTCGTCATCACCCGCCCAGTTCCCCTTTTCTTTAATCCAGTGGAATTTGTTTGGGATTGGTGATTTATACCTATCATTAATTAGTTCCAATTCTTTATCCTTATCGGAGAATATTTTTAAAAACAGCAACCATCCTAATTGTTCTATTCGTTGGGCATCGCCATTAAGACCTGAATCCTGCCACATGATGTCCCTGATGCTCTTTATTACTCCTGAAATATTACTCATTTATTGGATTAGTTAAATTGTTAAATGAAAAAAATGAATACCGAATCTGGTTTGCGTTTATACATTTTGCATGGAACAGGAATATTTTTTGCAATTCGGCATCCTCTAATTGTGAAGATTGAGCGAATTCCCTAATATTTCTAAGCGTGCTTTTTAGATTTTTATTGATTACAATCATTACTGCATGGTTAAAATTTAATTCATCCGAAATAGCAATTTTTAGTTTATTTAAATCTTCTCTAAATCCAGCGTTTGAATTAGTTTTAACTTCAATAAATATCTCTTGCCTATTTTGATTATCTGCTCCACTGTGCAATACAATATCAGGTTGTATTCCAAATCTGTTTTTCAGTATATTAAAATCAAAATTTAATTCACTATACGAATCTCTTCTTTCTGTAGATTCCTTAATATTTCTAAGATACCGTATCAGTTCAGAGCAGAAATTATCCTCTGGTTGTTGAACTGCAGGATTCCCGTTTCTGTTATAAGCAGGAATATTATAAAACCTATAGTTGACTGATTGCAAAGCAATCTTTAAATCTAATAAATAGTCATCCATTATGCTGTTTTATAAAGTTCTATTTCTAATTCATGCACTGCTTTCAAATACTCCTTTTTACTTCCAAAAGAACTTACTATCTCCATTGGCGACCCAAGTTCGGTAAATGGTTTCACTTTCAGCACTTCTATTGATTCAATATCATCGATACCTTCATCAGCATACTTATCCAGCAGGTTTTCCAATACAATTCTGGATTGTTCGCCATACTTGGTAAAGTAGTTTCGCTTCTTGACATTATTAGCACGTTCTTTACGGGTCATGGGTGGTTTATCATATGCCACATGACAAATCAAATCAAACAAATCAACTTCTTTATTTACAGCATTGTATAATGCTTCCACAAGAATACCCTGCTGTTGAAGTTCTTCAATAATGGCAGTCTTTTGGTCTGTTGAATTCCATTTGGTGATGAAATCATTAAGGGATGCATATTGACCTTTAATTATCTCCTTTGTATGATCTCTCAGGCTGGTAGTAATTGGTTTGCCATGCTGGTCAAAATATAATTCACGGCTAATTAGTATTGACACATCAACACCATTTACATAAACTTTTAATCGTGGTTCATCTAATCTACCTGTTTCACCACCTTCTGGATAACGTACAATTGGCTTTTCAATAAATATTTCTTCTTCCGTTATTTCATCGATGATCGGTGATGTATCCTGTTCCTCTTCATCAACAATAATACTTAAATCTTCATCAGGTGAGGTTATTTTTATCTTTATTGGGTCACCATCGAAATCTTTATCTGCAAATAAGTCTGTGGCATTTCTGAAGTCCAGTATTGTGAAAAACATTTTTCCGTAATCTTCATTGATTCTTGTGCCACGACCAATTATCTGCTTAAACTTGGTCATGGAAGCAATGTTTGCATCCAAGACAATAACCTTGCAGGTTATGGCATCAATACCTGTTGTCATTAATTCCGATGTAGTAGCAATTACTGGATATCTTTGCTCTGGGTCGGTAAAATTGTCGAGTTCTCGTTTGCCTTCATCGTTATCACCTGTGATTTGCATTATGTATTTGTAATTCTCAGCAACTAAGTCCGCATTTTCTCTTGAGAGTGCTGACCTCATGCGTTCTGCATGGTCAATATCTACACAGAAACAAATTGTTTTGGCAAATCTGTCATAACCCTTCAGAAATTCTGATAATTTTCTTGCAACTGTTTCGGTTCGTTCATCAATAACAAGACTTCTGTCATAGTCCTTCTTATTGTAAATCCTGTCTTCCACAGGATTTCCATCTTTATCTGTTTTGCCATCTTCTGGTCTCCAACCTTCCAAATCAACATTTATTCCTACTCTTACAACTCGATACGGTGCAAGGAAGCCGTCATCAATACCTTGCTTCAATGAATAAGTATATATGGGGTCACCAAAATATTCAATGTTGCTGACTTCATCAGTCTCTTTTGGTGTTGCTGTAAGACCGATATGTGTTGCATTGTTGAAATATTTCAGGATTTCATGCCATGCACTATCTTCCCTCGCTGACCCTCTGTGGCACTCGTCAATAATTATTAAATCAAAGAATTCACGGCTGAACTGTTTATATATGTCTTTTTCTTCTTCACTTCCAGTTAATCCCTGATATAATGAAAGATATACTTCATAGGATTTATCAACTTTGCGGTTTTTAACCATAGTCATTTTATCCCTGAAGTGCTTGAAATCGCCTCTTTGCGCTTGGTCTATCAAAGCATTTCTGTCAGCAAGGAATAATATACGTTTCTTAACACCAGCTTTCCATAACCTGTGGGCAATTTGAAATGCTGTATATGTTTTTCCAGTACCTGTAGCCATTACAAGAAGAATGCGATTCTGACCATTTGCAATGGCTTCGATAGTTCGGTTAATAGCTATTTGTTGATAGTATCTTGGTCGTCTACCAGAACCATCAAAATAATACTCCTGTGATGCTATCCTTTCAGTTTCTGCAGTCGTTATGCCTTTGTATTTCTTATACTTCTCCCATAATTGTTGTGGTGATGGAAATTCATCAAGGCTGAGTTCTGTTTCAATGTTTGAATCTGTAGCTGTTCTATCATGAAAAAGAAAACCATCACCATTACTACTAAACACGCAAGGTATATCGAGAATCTCTGCATAATCAAGAGCCTGTTGAATACCTGCTCTTATAGAATGCTTGTTATCCTTGGCTTCAACAATGGCTATTGGAATATTCGGCTTGAAATAAAGGATGTAATCTGCCCTTTTTCGTGCCCCTCTTGCAGTTAATCTGCCACGCACAATAATTTTACCATCTGTGAAGCTAACCTCTTCCAGAAGCTGTCTATTGGTGTCCCAACCTGCCTTTACTATGGCTGGAGTTATGAATTTAGTACAAATGTCACGTTCGGACAAAGACTTCTTATCCATTTGGGTTGGAATTTCAATGAAAAGATTAAAATTAGTAAATCTTGCGGTGAATCTGCTAACTATGAGAAGAATTTTCCTATTGATTAAGTTCTTCTGATTCTCTCGTGGTTTCAGTATTGAATTATATGAAATAGATAAGACTTCATCCGACAGATAGGAATTAAAAGAAATATATAACCATGTAGATTATATTTCAATAGTTATAATTCCTGATTTCCATTAACATCTGCGCATAATAAGTCCACGCACAAATCCCAAAATTTGCTATCCAATGCTGATTGTTTAAAGTAAGTAATGCTATCATTTATATCATCAATGTTGAGAGCTAATACTCTCAAGTCACTTTGTGACAGATTATTCAATTGATTAACAAATCTTGTATAGAGTTCTTGTTTTTGTTGTTCATCAAGCCTGCTCTTGAAAGAATGAAAAACTCTATCATAAACTTCATGAATTTGGTCATCAGTTAATGAAATTTTGAATTATTCAGTGTGTATAAAGATTCAGGATATAAAAAAGATACTTGATATGGGTCAGAAGTTATAATGAATTTTTTTCTTTGTGCCTTTTAAACTCAGGTAGCTTCTCGTTGCTTTATTATGGACATCAGCCATACTCTGAAACTAAAAATTTGCAAATAGAATGGATTCAGAATTTTACATATAATGTCATATTCTTTCCAATAACTCTGTTTTTACCAATTCATATGCTTCATTAGGATTATATTTTTCCGTTGTCCTTAATAAAAATGCAGTATCGTTAATAAAATCATCGTCTATTAACTTAGCGTCCATGTTAAGTAGAAACTGTTTTTTCGTTGGACTCTTACCCACAACAAACTTCATATATTCATGATAACATGCGATGATTTTATCTGTATCCGGTTTGGCTACTGTTATAGCTTTATATAAGTCAAATAAATCACGACCTTTCTTCCTTTGGTACAACGCTCTGAGTTTTGTACCCAACAACTCTTCCAATTCATATGTCTGAATGTTGGTCTCTCCCTTGAACCATTTTGTGTCGATAGAAAAGGCAACATCTTTGAAACCATATACAGTAAAATGCTCTCTGCAATTTATTTCAACCTTTAACCGAAGCGGGATTGGTGTTGTATTTTCAGAATTGAAGCGAAATAAGAGTGTGTTATTGTTCGCTTTTTGTTTGATTACAGGTTCACTTATGTATGATAATGCCTTTCGTAACCTGATTATAACTTCTTTAATTGGACCGCTTTTTTTCTGTACCAGGTCGATATCTTCTGAATACCTTGGTTGTGGATGAAGGTATAATTTATGTAATGCCGTTCCTCCACGAAAAACAAGATTTTCACTGAGCATTTTGTCAGAAAAAATCTCAATGAGAGAACGACAAATTACCAAATCCTGCTCTATTTGTTCGTCATTAATCCAGGGGACAACATTACTCCATGCTCTTATTTCGTTTGTTGGAATCATTCGTCTAAATCAATATCAGCATTTATAATGATTTTCCATTTCTCATCGGTTTCGAAACCTGTCCTTTCTCCTCCAGCTTTTAATGGTTGCAAGAAGAAGGTTTTCTTTTCTTTTTGAGATACTTTATAGAGTTTATCAGCCAATTCAGGTTGAGAAACGAGTCTGTCGAATATGAATCCAAGCCGTTGGATGGTCGGAATTGAGAGTTTCTCAGTTAATTCAGTAGTTATTCTTTCTGCTTTTATAACTTCTGATAATTCATTAATTACCATGCACACTCTGTTTATTCCTCCAATCCGGTTGTGGTAATAAACCAAGTCTGCTGCAGTTAGCTCCGGGGAAGAAATATATGCATAACCTGATTCTGTTTTTCGCTTCTCTAAAAGGTTTTGCGGAATATTCTTTCTGGTAAAATAGTTAATGACAATACCCTTCTTCTGTGTTTTAATCTGCTTCGTGGTGGTTACAACAAAAAATTCCTGTGGCTGTTGGTGTGCTGCACCATGCAAAGCGGCAGCACTAAGCAGTCCAACATAGTATGGTTTACCTACAAAAGTCATTAGCTCGTCAATAAAATTTAATGGGGGTAATACTCCTCTTGCAGAATATTCTGGTGGCACTATAAGATAAAAACCCTTGTAGACAGAGATAATCCGGCTTTTTTTAGATAACCTGTTTAGTGACAGTATAATAGCTGCTTTTGAAAAGTCAGGAAAATCTTTTCTGACCTGGTCTAAGCTAAAGACATATCGTCCCCATGATTGCTGTTTTTCAATCCAGGTGAGTAAGTAATTCTTGTTTCTTCCCGTTTCCAAAATAGTATCTTTTTCATAAAGGTATTACAAAATGATAATATAATGAAATGTTTACATGTATTTTATTTACTAAGGTTGAAAGAATATTAAATCAATGTTCGTAGCTAAATATAAAGCTACTAAGTGAGTACAATATTACGATGCAAAGGATTTTCTTTTACTCAAACTAACTTTTATTCTACAATCAAAGTATTTAGAAGAAAGTGATGTAATATGTATGTACTATTTAATTGTTGATACGCATCTATAACACTACCATCGCTATCAACAGCCTTTGTGGGCGTAAATGGTATCTTTCTTTTCATACTACTTGTAAAAAATGGCAGATAATATTATTTATATAACCAATACCTTACAAATATATGAAATATAATAAGATATAATGCTTGTGAGTGGTAGATTAATTTATAATTATCAAAAAATGACATATAAAATAATATTGATATTCAATTATATAGATGCTTTATATTAGTTTTCTCACCCCGACAAACAAAAGGCCTTTCCGCGAAAGCGGGAGGGCACTGTTTTTAGTTATGAGCCCAGACCGTCTTTGAATTTTTTATATGATACTTCCTCCGGTTCAACACTCCATCCCGAAATAATTCCACCGTAAAAGTAGAAAGTAACATCAAATACAACCTTGCTGTTTTGTTCAGTTGCCTGATAGTGTTTGGTAGCGCCATATTCCTTAATCAGTTCATACCCGCTCAGATTAATGTTAGCCTGATTATTATCCTTTATGAATTGACCGGTTAATGCTTCTGCAACCGGCTGAAGCTCCTGGTTTCTCCTCGGTGCATTCTTAAGACGGTTAATATAGTCTTCAGCCGTGTTACCCTGCAAAGCACTTTTTGATATACGTTCGATAGTGCTCTGATCGGTGTTTTTCAGTTCAGGTAGTATTGAAGCTTTAGCCAGGCTGAGGTAGGCCAATATATGCATATTAACCGCATTCATAATACCGCTTTTTTCAAACGGATTTGTATTTACAACTTTATGTACTGAAACACCCTTTTTCCCTTTGGGAGCAGCACGCGATACTCTGGCGCTGTCAGCATAGGCTTTAAACTTTTCCCGTATTTCCGGTGAGCGTAAACCACTGACAGTAAAGATCGAAATACCCTCGGCCCCATTATTTAATGCTTCATCCATAGAATCAAACATGACCGGGCTATTGGAAGCGGTCATACCGCAGTAGAGTGTTGTCATCGGGTTCTTGTCCCGGGCATTCTCAATCGTACAGTCAGATATGAAGCTCACATCACCGGTATAGAAGTTGTGGTATACCATTGGAAATACAATATCGAGATTCCATTTCCCCCAATCCTGGCGGACCATTCTTCTCGACATAGCCGGTGTTGGGAACGGCGATGCAGCCATAACCTTACCATATGAATGCACTACTTCGGCAATCTCATTGGCAACCTCCGTAATCTGATCACAACGGAACTGTTGCCACTTCCCGTCAGTTGAAGGGTCTTCAAGGTCACGCGGGTCATATCCAAATTTTTCCTTGAATATTTTAATCATTTCAGGATGATAGCCAAAATCCCATTCGGGATACTCTCTATCCTGTACAATACCATATCTTGACCATAGAGTGGTTGGAAGGATAACATCTACAAAACGATGATAATCGATAGCAATACCATTCAATCCTTCAACTTCGCAATAGGCAACGATTTTCTTTCGGATATGCTCACGAACTTCTGGTAATGCCGGACACATAAACTTGTAATAATCCACGTATGCTTTCGTATTGGCAAGACTCTCACCTTTCCTGTTTACGCTAAACCATTCGGGATGCTCCTGAACCATAGCATCACGGTCGTGTTCCAGATTTATTGTCCACAACCAGGCATAAACTTCAATTCCATGCTTATGGGCAATGGGGATCGCTTTACGGTAATCATCAGGTGTGGGGGCATTAAGCATGACACCATCTATGCCTGTTTCATTCATCACAACACAAACCGAATCGAAATTCATCCCTGGCCGGTAATCCATCCAGGTCCAGAACATAGGGTATTCAGAAACTTTTTCAGTTTTTTTCCCTGAACAGGCAAGCAAGCCAATAATCACTAAGAATAGAATTAGAAATTTTAAATGTTTCATATCGTTTATTATTTAAAATGTATTGAAATTACATTTGGTTCTTAAATATACAATGAATAATCTACATTGATTGCTTTAGAATTCAGAAATCAGTGAGAACCATTTTCCTGCAGATGATCCCCATACTTCTTTATAGGTAGCCGTGTTAAACTGAGGCCAGTAGGGTATATGTCCTGATGGAGTTCTCCCAGGAGGCATAATCCGGATGCTTAGGTTGTGTTTCGCAGAGTGCTGTCATAGCCTGCATATAAACCTGGTCGCGAGATTGATGGGTATAATGCACAATGGATTTCTTATTAAGATCACGGTAGAAAAAGCCTCTGGTCTTGTTTTTATCCTTTATAGGTTCCAAACGTTGACACTGAATGACATATTTAATATGTTCCGCAGCTTTATCAGCATAGTATTTTTCGCCAGTCAGTTTATATAGCATGCTGGCTGCAAATGATATAGTAGCCATATACTGGCTTTGTGAAGCCATATACGCATGACCATGGCCTTTAGATATTCTTTCATTGTATCCCAGTTCTTCAAAACGTTTCAGGGCAAAACCAAAATCTTCCTTAGCTATTTTACAAAGATTCGCCTTCAACATTTGGTCATCATCAATACTCATCGAAGCATATGCCTCAATGGCTGAAAAAAGAAAGTTTTCAAAACCACTATTATGTACTGCCATCTGTCGTCTGCCTGAGTCATCAATTGTACCGATGAAGCCATCAGTCCATAAATTTGTACCCCATGTCTGGGCCCTGTAACCATCACCGAGACGTGTTTTCATAATAAAATCAATTCCCCACTTAGCTTCTTCCATTAATCTCAGATAGAGATTGGTATTGTTCTTCTCTCTTGACCTGTTTGCCATTTCTAACATTGAAAAGGCAATTTCGCCCGTTTGTAAAGTTTGCTGTGACATATCAGCAGCATCGTGCCAGCCACCATTCACTGGAAATGTTTGTCCATTGTAGTCAGCATTAAGGTCGCTATGGCAAACACCATGGTCTCAAATTCTCCTATTCGCGTTTTCCCGGCTTTTATTTCTCCTTCATAAGCCACCTGGGAGGTGTTATAATCTACTAACTGAAACTTTCCTCCATTATTATTCACCCGTACAATAGCTGATTTTTCACTATCCGTTCTATATCCGGTAGTCGAAAAGATGATCCTGTTCTCTGCAGGTTTCCACCCGCTTACTACTTCCGGATTTTCAATTACCTGAAGCTCTACTGCATCGACATCAAACTTCAAAGAATCACCCATAGTACGTTCCTTTCCAAAGACTTCAATAGCAAATGAAATCTTAGTGACTTTATCACGTGCCAACTCGGGTATTTCTACAAAACATTCATTCCATTGTCCATGGATTAGGTTAATTTCATGGTAACCTTCTCTTCCATGTCGCAAAGCATGTCGGAGACCAATACTTTTTTTGTTAGCCCGAAGGTTTCAAACGACTTACTATAGTCTAATGGTAAGGGACTATGAACATATCCGGTATTACGGATATCAGATTTCAATTTCTCATCAGTCTGTGCAAACAGAAAATAGCATTGACATAAAAAGAGCAAGACAATAAGAGCTAATTTTTTCATGGTTTGTAAATAAATTAAAATATTATTCGTCTGTTATTTTTTAGTTCTTGTTCTATATGTTTCACCAGATCCTTTTCTTTTATATCTGATTAATGTGGTTATTGATAATTCAGAACGGCAATGTTGAGCAAGTCGCTGAAATGATGGAAGTTAGTGGAAATCATGCTAGTCTTGATATATTTCTGTTTCTATTCATTAGACATTTATTGAATAGTAAATTTAGATTTTTTTATTACTGAAAGAGACTGATGCTATTTTATTTAACTTAATTTAACTTATCTTCACCCCAGCTTCGCCCACCCAAGTTTAGACCTATCTGAACTAAGGAGGGCTTTCTTATTCGGCTGGCTTCGTCGGACGATGCCCGACAAAAAAAAGAGAACCACATTTTGCAAACTTTGTAGTTCTCTTTTGAACTGAAATGACTACAGCTTATACAGGGAGTCAGTTACTTAAAGCCCCTTTACAATATTCCATATCCAATTTGCCGAGACAACTATTATTAGTAGTATTTTAATTTAAAATTAAACCGCATTCTGCATAAAAAGTTGATAGTTGACTTCCTTTGTTTTTCCGGTGATCAGGAACCAGTCAACGATTGTCCATATACCTAGTCCTCCACAAGTGAGCAGCTTAAGGACTCCCAAACCGGTTTCTCCAAGCATAAATCTATCAACACCCAGGAAACCCAGGAAAATTGATATAATTAAAAGAGTCGTTGGATTTTTTTAATTTAATGACTGCACAAGGGCAAATTTGCTATCATCTAATTTTTCTAATTGCGCTCTTATGGCCATCATACTTGTCGATGCGAATTTTTCATTCATTGTCGAAACGAAGAGGTCAATTTTCCCTGATTCCATAATGTAATATGTTAATTGTTAGTTATAAATGTGTTTATTAAAGGTAATTAAACTTTTTAAATCAGGAAATATTTTGAAGTAATTATGCTTCTAGTGTATCTTTTGAAAAATTATTAAAAACGATTTAGAATTTTTCAAATAAGATTAAAGGAATAGTTTAATTGAAATGTTTTATATTTTTAGAAGGCTGTCAAATCCCTGAACTCTTTTAAATGCTTTGCCGTTTGCGTTACTAACTTTTGAACAGCCAGTCCATGATTAATATCTGGCACAAACGAAATTGAATCATTTCCCGTAAGAAAAACATAATGGGCATGTATCATTGACCTCAACCAACCCGGAGGAACATGACCTGAAGGAAAACTGGTGACAGGATTGTAATTGCTGCCTACCATCTTTTTGTTCCACATTCCGGACACCTCTGTATAAAACTCGAAATAATCAGCTGAGGCTGATGAGTAGCGTAATGCACCCTTCTCAGCATATAAGGAGAGTGTAATATGGTCGCCGGTGCCGGAGCTGATACGGCTTGCGGATAATGTGCCGACCGCTCTCGTAGCTTCATCATAAAGAGAGATAAGGCTGAAGAGGTCAGATGATTCAATGACATCCTCAAAATGGCCAGCCTGCAATGCGCTGGTGATACGAAGCTGGTCACCCAGGAAAGCTATCAGCAGGCTTATGGCATGAGAACCAAGGTCGGCCATTGCCCCTCCATCGGGTGCCGGTGTAAGACGAGATGTCCTTCGATCGCGGTACTCTTTCTGCAGATAGTCACTATGGTAGTATTCCAGAGCGAAATGAATAGTTTTTCCCAATTTACCTGATTTCCAGAATGAAAGAGCCTCCCGTACAGATGCAGTAAACAGGTACTGAAACCCAACCTGGATCTTTGTGTCCGGATACTTAATGACCAGATCAGCAATAGCTAACTCTTCCTCAAGATTTGAACAGACAGG
>Ga0307377_10004367_pt1 | contig 15500 bp, 12 predicted proteins | sample TR3MG_FD_202535 | JGI IMG/M metagenome (GOLD analysis project Ga0307377, IMG submission 202535) | Soil microbial communities from Risofladan, Vaasa, Finland - TR-3 | ecosystem: Environmental > Terrestrial > Soil > Coastal area > Acid sulfate soil | place: Finland: Risofladan, Vaasa | collected... | reverse complement strand
CACGCTGGCAGGGCCCGGGCTGGCCGGAGTTTTCCGCCCTGCTGCGCCAACAGGGCGTCGAACTGCTGGAAACCGCTGCGGCGCGCGCCGCTTTCGCCACCGATGCCGGCGGCACTGCCTACGGCCTGGCGCACGGTGTCGTCATCGCGCGCAGCGCAGCGCAGGTCGCGCTCCTGCTCCAGGCGGCGCAACAGTACCGCGTGCCGGTCACCGTGTGCGGCGGGGGCCTGACGACCGAGGGCGAGTCGGTCGCATTCGGCGGCGTATTGCTCGACATGAGCGGCATGAGCCGGGTGCTCTCCATCGATGCCGCAGCGATGACGGTGCGCACCGAAGCCGGGATCTTCTGGCATAGCCTGGCGGAGGAGCTGCGCCGGCAGGGTCTGGACTATCTGTCGGCTCCGCTCAACCTCACGTCCTCGGTCGGCGGCACGCTGGGCGTGGGCGGTATCGACGTGAACTCGGCGCGCCTCGGATGCAGCGCCGACCAGGCGCTGGCGCTGCAGGTGGTCACCCCGACCGGTGACATCGTCGAATGCTCCGACACCGAAAATTCCGAGCTGTTCCAGCGCGTAATCCTCGGCTACGGCCAGTTCGGCGTGATTACCGAGGCCACGCTGCGCGTGCGCCGCTATACGCCCCTGCGCATGCATTATTTCTACTATGCGTCGCTCGCGACCGCGATCGAAGACCTGCAGCTGCTCGACCGCAACGATGCCAGCGACTATTCCGGCATACTGACCATCATGGATTGCGCAGTGAATGTCCTGCTGGCCTTCGACTCGGTCGAGCGCGAAGCCGCGTTCCTGGCGAACTGGCGGCCGCGCCTGCGCGGTCATGGCGAACTGGGCTTCGGCCTGCGCGCGCTCGCGCGCTACGCCTTGCGGCCGTGGAAGTGGGGCGAGGCCTGGTATCTGTTGCAGCGCAAGCGCGAGCTGTTTCCCGAACTTCAACGCTCCGAGTACATGCGCGACGGCACTATGTACGACCGCAGCGTGGTGTTTTCGCGCGCGGTGTGGAAGTTCTGGGGCAGCCGCCAGATGGTGATCCCGGACCTGGCAAGCTCGGCCGCCAAATTCGCCGAGGCGGTGGAGCGCGGCAACGCGGTGTGCCGCAAGTATTTTTCGCATTACACGCTCTACCTGGTCGGCATCAGGCTGCGCCCGGAGCACCGGGCGCATTACGAAATGTCGTGCATCCCGCCAGACGCCGAAGGCTGGGCCTATGGCTGCGAATTCGAGCCGATGCTGGACGACGGCGTGTACAGCCGCGACTACCTGCAGTCGTTCAAGAACGAGATCTACGACATCGGCGTCGACCTGGGCGCGAGCTACTACCGCTTCGGCGGCATGATGAAGGGCTATATCCGCCGCGCCTTCGGCGATCCCCTGGTCGACCGACATTTGGCGATGAAGCGCGTGGCCGACCCGGCGATGATCCTCAACCGGCACGTCATATTTTGAATAGGCTCGGCCTTGCCAAGCGCTGGCAGCCGCGCAAGGACTATGCGTCCTGCAGCGGCTGCGGCCTGTGCCTGCTGGTGTGCTCGGTGTGGCGCCGCGGCCGCGATTTCAGCCTGACGCCGCTGGGCCGCGCCAAGGCGCTGCAGCACGGTGCCGCAGCTGCGGACATCGCGGCGTCGCTGCACAGTTGCACCCTGTGCGCGGCGTGCGAGCCGGTCTGCCCCGAGGACATCGAACTGGTCGCGATGACCCTGGACCTGCGCAGCCGCCTGCCACAGGCCGCGGCGATGCAGGCGCTGTGCGCCCGGATGCAAGCCGAGGCGGCGCAACCGCAGGCGTCCCGAACCTCCGCGGCGACGCTCCTGCTGCCGGGACAGGCGCTGCGCGCTCGCCCCGCCACGCTGGCGCGGGCGGTGGCTTTGCTCGGGGGTTCAGGCGGCATCGCCCTGGGCGAGGACGATGGCGCGGACATCGCGCTGGCGCTGGAAGCGGGAGCCCCGGTTCCGGCGCAACGCCTGGAACGGTTCCTGCGGCCGCTGCGCGGCCTCAAGAAAATCGTCGTCGCCGACGGCCTGTTGCTGCGCCAGCTGCGGCAATGGCTGCCCGGTCCGACTGTCACGAGCCTGGGCGTCGCCCTGAGCAGCCTGCCCGGCGTGCGCGGCGCGTTGCGCGCCGGCGACTTGTATGTGATCGAAGCGCGCGCCTACCATGCCGACTACCAGCGCCTGGTGAAATACTATGACGGCCTGCGCTCGGCCGCGGCTTGCGCCTTCAACCTCGACCTGCAGCGCATGGCGATCCCGGCCGCCGCGCGCAGCCTGGCGCAAAAGCTGGGACTGGAGCCGGTCGACGACAGCGTTCAGCTGCGCTGGATCCTGCACGGGCAGGAAGTCACGCGCATCGTGGCCGAGGACGTGGAGGATGGCGCCGCGTTCGCGCAAGTGAGCAGCCTCCCCGTGGTGCACCTGGCGGATTTGGCGCATGATGAAACGTTGGAAGCCTCTTATTATGAACATGGAATATCCTGATGCGCTCGGTTGACGTCATCATCGTCGGTGCCAGCCTGGCTGCGGCCGCGGCGGCCAAGCGCCTGGTGGACGCCGGCCTGGAAACCGTCGTGCTGGAGCGCAGGGAACTGCCGCGCCACAAGATCTGCAGCGGCATCCTGTCGCCGCGCGGGCACCGTTTCCTGCTGGAGAACTTCGGCCCGCTGCCGCGCGAAGCGCTGCACGAGCCGACCTCCTGCCGCGGCGTGACCTTCCACTTCCCCAGCATGGTGTCGATGCCGATGGATTTCTTCGGCGGCCCGACGCCGCATCTGCACCGCAAATACTCCGATTACTGGGCGATCAAAAGGAGCGGCGCCGAAGTGCACGACCGCACCTCGTTCGCCGGTCTCGAAGACAACGGTGACCACGTGCTGGTGCACGCGCGCAGGCAGGGCGAGCCGGTCGAATACCGCGCGCGCCAGGTGATCGGCGCCGACGGCCCGAGTTCCCTCGTGATCCGCTCGATCTACCCCGACTACCCGCAATCGATACCCTGGTTTTTCGTCGGGCAGAAATTCCACGACATCGTCGACTGCCCGCTCGACCCCGATTACTTTCATTTCTGGTTTCATCCCGGCCTCGGGCATTACACCTGGAGCCATGCCCGCGACGGGCGGCAGATCGTCGGCGTCGGCTTCAAACGCGGCGACAATTTCGCCAAAAAGCACGAGCACGTGGTCGACTATCTGGCCGATAAGCACGGTGTGCGCCTGCAGCCGCACACCGAGGACGAAGGCTGCGGCGAGAACTTCGGCCCGTCGCTGATCAACCGCTACGTCTTCGGCAAGGGCAATGTGCTGATCACCGGCCAGGCTGCGGGTTTTCTCAACATGATCGGCGAGGGCATGAGCTGCGCGCTGCACTCGGGCGCGATCAGCGGCGAGGCGGTGGTGGAAGCGCGCCTGCGCAACCGCCCGGTGCAGGAGATGTACCGCCGCATGATCGCCTCCGAAGTGCGCCGCACTTCGGACCAGTGGAACCCGCTCAAGATCGCGTTCGAGCGCCCGCACGAAGCCGACTTCCCCGCGGCGCTGATGGCGCTGGGCTGGCGCGACCGGGGCAAGGTGCTGCGCGACCTGTGGCGCTTCATCGTGCTGTACAAGGAATTCAAGTGGGGCCGGCAGATGGCCATGGTCGCGATGCAGCGCCCGCTCATCGGCGGCTATTCGATGCGGCGCTGGCTGTAGCACCCAGCCCGGCGGCAACCGGCCCAAGTTTTTTTGCGGCGGCAGCCGCATTATTCCCTCGTTTTTTCTGTGCATCGGCGGCCGAATGCGCTAGACTGCGCGCGGCCGTCGCGCAGCATTTCGCAGCAACAGGCGCCAAAGCCGCCGCCGTCACCACCGGCCCAGTACATGAAAAACGCACGCGCTCCGCGCCCGCCCTTCCTCCCAGCGCCCGCGGTCCCGCTGCTGAAGCGGCTCGGGCCGGGCCTGGTCACGGGCGCCGCCGACGACGACCCGAGCGGCATAGCGACCTATTCGCAGGCCGGCGCGCAGTTCGGCTACGGCATGCTCTGGTCGATATGGTTCACGCTGCCGCTGATGATCGGCATCCAGATCGTCAGCGCGCGCATCGGCCGCGTCACCGGCCACGGGCTCGCGGCGAACATCCGCGAATACTACCCGGCCTGGCTGCTGCATAGCGTGGTCGGCCTGCTGCTCGTGGCCAATACCATCAACATCGCCGTCGACCTGGCTGCGATGTCCGCGGCGCTGCACCTGCTCATCGGCGGACCGTCGCAGCTCGCCATCGTCGCTTTCGCCATGGTATCGCTGGGGCTGCAGATCTTCATTCCGTTTCCGCGCTACGCCCCGATCCTGAAGTGGCTGACGCTGACGCTGTTCGCCTATGTCGCCACCGCGTTCGTGGTGCACGTGCCCTGGGGACGGGTGCTGTGGCACACCCTGATACCGCCCGTGGAACTCAAGGCGGACTACCTGCTCACCCTGGTCGCGGTGTTCGGCACCACCATCAGCCCCTACCTGTTCTTCTGGCAAGCCTCGCAGGAGGTGGAGGAGCTGCGCGCCGGGGCGGGCGAGGCGCCGCTGCGCAACGCGCCGGGGCAAGCCCGCGCACACCTGAACCGGATCAAGCTCGACACTTACGTCGGCATGATGTTTTCGAACTCGGTCGCGTTTTTCATCATGCTGACGGCGGCGGCGACGCTCAATGTGCACGGGATCACCGATATCGAGAGTTCGGCGCAAGCGGCCGAGGCGCTGCGGCCGATCGGCGGCAATTTCGCCTTTGCGCTGTTCGCGGCGGGGATCATAGGCACCGGCATGCTGGCCGTGCCCGTGCTCGCCGGGTCGGCGGCCTACGCCGTGGCGGAATCGTTCCGCTGGCCGATCGGCCTGGGACTGCGGCTAGCGGAGGCGCGCGGCTTTTACGCCATCCTGACCGTAGCCACCGTGGTCGGCGTCGGACTGAACTTCACCAGCCTTCCTCCGGTGAGGGCGCTGATCTGGAGCGCGGTGATCAACGGCGTGATCTCGGTGCCGATCATGGCGGTGATGATGCTAATGGCGGTGCGGCCCGAGATCATGGGGCGCTTCACCATCAAGCGCGAACTCAAGCTCCTCGGCTGGCTCGCCACTGCGATCATGGCGCTCGCGGTCGCGGCCATGTTCTTCGCGCTCGGGCGCTCCCTCTTCTGATCGCGCGACGAGGCGTTCAGGTAACGGCGTCAGCCAGGATTCAGTCCGATAGCGCGGCGCGGCTCACGCGCAGGAAATAAGCCGTGACCAGAGCGCTCGCCAGCACGAGGCTCGCGATCGCGGCGAGCCAGAAGCCCGGTGCGCCCATGGGCGTGGACAGGCCGAGCCAGGCGAGATCGAGGTGCGTCAGCCCTAGCGCATAGCCGCCGCCCAGACCCACCCCCCACAGAGCGACTGCATAGATCAGCATCGGCACCACGGCGCGCCTGTAGCCGCGCAACACATTGACTGCCACGGCCTGGATCGCGTCGAACTGGTGGTACACGGCGACGAAAGCGATCAGACCTGCGGCGACGCCGCGCAGCCGCGCGTCGCCGGTGTACAGGCCGGCGATGCCATGCGCGAACCAGTAGAGACAGGCGCCCAGGACCAGGGCACAAGCGAGCGCGAGCGCAATGCCGGTAAGCCCAGCGGCACGCGCACGCGCAGGCTGGCCCGCGCCCAGCGACTGCCCGACCACCACGCTCGCGGCGTTGCCGAGGGCGAGCGGCAGCATGTAGCACAGCGCGGCGAGGTTGGCGGCGATCTGGTGCGCGGCCGAATACAGCGGACCCAGCCGCGCGATGAACAGCGCCATGAACGTAAAACCGGTCACGTCGATGAGGAACGTGAAGCCGATCGGCAGCCCCAGGGACAGGATACGGCCCAGGGCCTTCGCGTTCGGCCAGGACCAGCGCGCGAACACCCGGTACGGCCGGTAGTCGGGCTCGAACCAGCACCAGGTCCAGGCGAGCGCGCACAGGATCCAGGAGATGAGCGCGGTCGCCACCGCGCAGCCGGTGCTGCCCAGTTCGGGCGCGCCGAAGTTGCCGTACATGAACACCCAGTTGAGCGGCACCTTCAGCGCGAGCCCGATCAGCGTCAGCGCCATCACCGTGCGCGGACGCGAGATCGCGGTGGAAAAGCTGTAGAACACGCGGAACAGGAGCGAGGCCGGCACCGCGAAGGCGAGGACGTGCAAATACGCGCGCACTTTGGCTTCGAGCGCGGGTTCCAGCCTGGCCACGGCGAGCAGCGGTTCCGGATGCGCGAACAAGGCGAACGAAATGAGCGTGAGCGCGGCGGCCAGCCAGACGCCCTGGCGCAGCTCTTCGCCGATGTCGGCGTGGCGGCCGGCGCCGTGCATTTGCGCGACGATCGGCGTGAGCGCGAGCAACACTCCCATCAGCGCGACGAACACCGAAACATAAATGCTCGAACCTATGCCGACCGCGGCCAGGTCCAGCGTGGCATAGCGCCCGGCCATGACGGTGTCGATCACGCTGTTGGCCATCACTGCCAGCTGCGCGACGAGCATCGGCCAGCCGAGACGCACGAGCTCGCGCACGAGACTACGGGGCATGCTCAGGGTTCGTACGACCCGCCTTCCCGCGGCCTTATGCGTTCGGTCATGGTGGCTGGCGAAGCGCTGCGCCCGACGCGGCGTACGGTCGCGCGCGCATGGCTCAATAGCCGGAAATGCATGAACTTCCGCTGCCTTCTTCTATGGATCTATGGACGCGCCCGGGTATCGGTTCTCGGTGTGGCGCGAGTCTATTACGCGGCGACCGGCATTGGCAAATGCCATCGGCACCCGACACCTGGGCCGGAGCCTCTTGGCTAAAGCGGCGGCAGACCCTACAATTCCCCACAGCATTTGAAACCCAGGCCTCCAGGATGTCCGACGATTTCGTCGACTACGTGATGGAGTTGTTCGGGCCGTTCGGCACCGCGACGGCGCGCCGCATGTTCGGCGGCCACGGCGTGTACCTGGACGGCCTCATGTTCGCCATCGTGTCGGAAGACACGCTCTACCTCAAGGCGGACGAGATGAACCGCATCGAGTTCGAGCAGGCGGGCTGCGAGATCTTCGGCTATACACGCAAAGGCAGACGCGCCACGCTCAACTTCTTTCGCGCGCCGGAGGACGCCATGGAATCGCCCGAGCTGATGCTGCCCTGGGCGCGCAGCGCCTACGCTGCGGCCTTGCGCGCGAACGCAAAAAGGCAGATCGCCAGCCAGGCCAGGGCCGCCGGAAAAATCGCGCAAGGAAAGGCGGCAGAGGAAAAACCCGCGAAGAAAAAAGCCGCCCAGCCCGCAAAACCGCCCAAGCGCGGCAAGCGGGAAAGATGAACAAGAAGCGCTTTGCCCGCCGGGAAGATCTGGGCCTGAACAAAGCCGAGTTTGCGATCCTCAAGCGCCTCGCTACGCCCGAGAAAATCCAGGCCTACCTCGATGCCATTCCGCAGAATTTCGAAGTCGGCGGTGAAACCTGCCTGTCGGTGCGCGAAGCGCTGATCCAGCGCCGTGCGCTGTGCATCGAGGGCGCGATGATCGCCGCCGCCGCATTATGGGTGCATGGCGAGCCGCCGCTGCTGATGGACCTCAAAGCAACACGCGACTACGACCATATCGTGACGCTGTTCCGGCGCAACGGCTGCTGGGGCGCGATCTCCAAGACCAATCACCCGGTGCTGCGCTGGCGCGATCCGGTCTACCGCAGCCTGCGCGAGCTCGCGATGTCCTACTTCCACGAGTACTGCAACAAGCGCCACCAGAAGACGCTGCGCAGCTACTCGGTTGCATTCGACATGCGCCGTTTCGAACCCGAGGAATGGGTGACCAAAAAGAAGAGCTGCTGGGACGTGGGCTGGGCGCTGGATGCGGCGCGGCACTATCCCCTGATCACCAAGAGGCAGGCGAAGCTGCTGCGTTTGCGCGATCCGCTGGAGCGCGAGGCGCACAAGCTGCACGATCACAAACCGCCGCGCAAAAAATAAGCGCCCGGGGCGGGGCCCGCCCCGGGCACCGCGCGCCAATGCCTTACTTGGTTGCGGCCTTTTTCCGATTCGCATCGAGCCAGCCGTCGACCAGCGCGACGGTGCGATCGACCACGTCGTTCTTCATGCCCTTTTGCGCCCCTATGGTCTGCACCAGGCGGTCCGTGCGTTCGATATTGGTCGCACCCGCAGCCAGCGCGCGCGCCGCGGAGGACGGGCTGCCCAGCGATTGCGCCGCCGCGGCGTACTTTTCGAACGGCACCAGGTCCTTCTCGTCGGCGCCCAGTGCCACGCACAGCTTCACCACCCAGTTGTAGACCGAACGCGAGGCCTCGAGGTCGGAATGCACGGCTTCCTTGATTGGAACGATTCCGTCCTTCTGCACGCAGCGATAGTTGCCCGCCAGCAGCATGCTCCATTTCGCCAGCGGCACGAACACGGAATCGTGCACCTTGAGCTTGACCGGCAGCTCGATCTTGGCGTCGCCGGCGTCGAAGCGCACCGCTTCGACGTCTGCCTCGAGCTGGCGCAGCATGGCGGTATGAGCGTCCGATTCGAAGCGGGCCGACTTGAAGTTGGTCGGCAGCCTGACCTGCAGCACGTTGACTTTTTCCTCCGGCGGTCGGAATGCCTGCGGATCGGGGCTGCACAGGGTCATCAGTTTCGGGTCGAAGTTGTCCCACACGGTGGGATCGGTATAGCAGTCTCTGCACGCGGCGGGATCGAGTCCGGGAATGCGCGCGAGGTAGGGCAGCGGCGGTATGTTCATGATCGACATGCAGGGAACCTTGGCCTTGGCCACCGCGTCGAGCAGCTCGCGTACGCCCGGCGAGCGGTATTGCGGCTCCTGCATCGCCAGGGCTACCAGATCAAAATCCGCGGGATTGAATGCGGTGGTACCACCTGCGGACATCTGGCCGGGCAGCTTCTTCGAGTTGACTTCAACCAGACCTTCGCGCCCCTTCACCGGCAGACGCACGATTGCGCCCTCCTTGTTGATCAGCTCCGCCTCTGCGGGCAGGCATACCAGGCTCACCTTATGCCCGGCGAGCGCCAGTTTGGTTCCCAGCAGCGAGCCGTAGGAAGCGCCCATGATCAGAATTTTGTAGGCCTTACCCATAAAAAACTCCTCTTTTCTGTTGTGTAGAAAAATGCCCGGGAATGTTGCGGGCCCGGATCGCGGGCTCGCTCCCTGTGACTTCGAGTTTAGAACCGCTTCGCGGTTCGAACAGCCTTCGCGGCCTTGTCGGAATTGGCGCACGCGATCCTGGTGCACTCCGACGAAATCCATACACTCAGTGTGATTTAATAGCGATTATTCCATTTTGCGGCATTGATCGGGGACAATAAATGGCCCGAAAGGCCGCATTTTTCAAGGCGTCCCGCTCCCCGGCGATACGAGACCATTTCAGCGGCACCGAAATGGTGGCCCTCGATCGGACGAACACGATGGAATATCTGGCCTCATTTTGTGATTAAACTCAGGACGCACCATGCCCATTCCAGCAGTTCTAGACGGCCATTTGACCCTACCCGTGATCGGCTCGCCCATGTTCATCGTTTCCACACCGGAACTGGTGATCGCCCAATGCAAGGCCGGCATCGTCGGCTCGTTCCCGGCGCTCAACGCGAGGCCCAAGGAACAGCTTGCGCTATGGCTGGAGCGCATCACCACCGAGCTTGCCGCATACCGGTCGGCGAACCCGCAAAAGCCAGTCGCGCCTTTTGCCGTGAACCAGATTGTGCACGCTTCGAACGACAGGCTCGCGCACGACATGGAAACCTGCGTGCGCTTCAAGGTGCCCATCATCATTACCAGCCTGCGCCCGCCCGGCGAGATCATCGCCGCCGCGCACAGCTACGGCGGCATCGTGCTGCACGACGTGATCAGCGTGCGCCACGCGCGCAAGGCTGCCGAGGCGGGCGTGGACGGCCTGATCCTGGTCTGCACGGGTGCGGGCGGCCATGCAGGCACGCTGTCGCCGTTCGCGCTGCTGCCGGAAGTGCGCAAATTTTTCGACAAGACGATAGTGCTTGCCGGCGCCATCTCCAACGGCGCGTCGGTGCTCGCGGCGCAGGCCATGGGGGCGGATCTCGCCTACATGGGCACGCGCTTCATCGCCGTCAAGGAGGCGAATGCGGGCGATGACTACAAGCAGATGATCATCAAGTCGAATGCGGAAGACATCGTCTATACCGCACTGTTCTCTGGCATCCACGGCAACTATCTCAAGCACAGCGTGCTGCAGACCGGCCTAGACCCGGACAAGCTGCCGCCGCAGGACAAGAATAAGATGAATTTCGGTTCGGGAGAAGGCGGCGCACGCAAGGCCTGGCGCGACATCTGGAGCGCGGGCCAGGGCGTGGGCCAAATCGATGATATTCCCACGACGGCCGAGCTGGTCGCGCGGCTCGAGCGCGAATACGCGGCCACGCGCTCACGCCTCGCCTTGTAGCGCGGCCCGAGCTTCAGTCTGCGAGACCAGCGAACAAGGGCGTGGACAGATAGCGCTCGCCGAACGACGGAATGATCACCACGATCAGCTTGCCCTTGTTCTGCGCGCGGCGCGCGACCTCGAGCGCCGCCCACATCGCAGCGCCCGAAGAGATGCCCACCAGCAGCCCTTCTTCGCGCGCCATGCGCCGCGCGAGTTCCATCGCGTCGTCACCTTTCACGCGCACGATCTCGTCGTAAATTCTGGTGTTCAATACCTTGGGAACGAAGCCCGCGCCCAGGCCTTGCAGCGGATGCGGTCCGGCCGGGCCGCCCGATAGCACCGCCGAGGCGTCGGGTTCGACCGCGACGCAGCGGAACGAGGGCTTGCGCGCCTTGATCACCTCGCCCACGCCGGTGATGGTGCCGCCGGTGCCGATGCCCGAAACCAGGATGTCCGCCTTGCCGTCGGTGTCGCGCCAGATTTCCTCGGCGGTGGTGCGCCGGTGCACTTCGGGATTCGCCGGATTGTCGAATTGCTGCGGGATATAGTAGCGCGGATCGGCGGCGGCCATTTCCTCGGCCTTCCTGATCGCGCCCTGCACGCGTTCCGCGCCCGGCGTCAGCACCAGCTCTGCGCCGTAGGCGCGCAACAGCATGCGCCGCTCCTTGCTCATGGTGTCGGGCATGACGATGGTGCACTTGTAGCCGCGCGCAGCGCACACCATGGCGAGGCCGATCCCGGTGTTGCCGCTGGTCGGCTCGAGCACGATGGTGTCGGGCTTGATGCGCCCGGCCTTTTCCGCCGCTTCTATCATCGACAGCCCGATGCGGTCCTTCACGCTGTGGGCCGGATTCTGGTATTCCAGCTTGGCGACCACCTCGGCTGCGCAGCCGCGCGTGAGACGGTTGATGCGTACCAGCGGGGTGTTGCCGATCAATGCGGTTACGTCCTTGGCGATGTTCATATTTCCTCCTTCGTGGTGAGCTGAAGCCGAAGCGCGGCGCCCCGTCACACTGCCAGCAGCGCCTGCTCCAGATCGGACCTGAGATCGTCGATGTGCTCGATGCCGATCGACAGGCGCACCATGTCCGCGGTGACGCCGGCCTGCACCAGTTCCTCCGGCCCGAGCTGCCGGTGCGTGGTCGACGCGGGATGGCAGGCGAGCGACTTGGCATCGCCGATGTTGACCAGGCGCGTGAACAACTTGAGCGCATCCTGGAACTTTGCGCCGGCGGCAAGACCGCCGTGGACGCCGAACGTAAGGATACCCGACGGGCGCCCGCCCATGTATTTCTGCGCCAGCTCTTGGTCCTTGTGCTCCGGCAGTCCGGCGTAATTGACCCAGCTTACTTTCTTGTGATCCTCGAGGTAATGGGCCACGGCGAGTGTGTTTTCGACGATGCGCTCCATGCGCACCGCCAGGGTTTCGACGCCCTGCAGAATCAGGAAAGCGTTGAACGGGGAGATCGCCCCGCCGGTATTGCGCAGCGGCACCACGCGCGCGCGGCCGATGTACGCGGCCGGGCCTAAAGCTTCCGTATAGACCACGCCGTGGTAGGAAACGTCGGGTTCGTTCAGGCGGCGGAATTTCTGCTTGTGCTCGGCCCAGGGAAATTTGCCGGAATCGACGATGATCCCGCCGATGGAATTGCCGTGGCCGCCCAGATACTTGGTCAGGGAATGCACGACGATATCGGCGCCGTGCTCGAACGGGCGCAGCAGATAGGGTGTCGGCACGGTGTTGTCCACGATCAGCGGCACGCCGTGGCCATGCGCAATCGCCGCGATCTTGTCGAAATCGGTGATGTTCCCCAGCGGGTTGCCGATCGATTCCACGTACACCGCCTTGGTCCTGTCATCGATCAGCTTGCCGAAGGCGTCAGGGTCGCGGTAATCGGCAAAGCGGGTCTGAATGCCCAATTGCGGAAAGGTGTGCGCGAACAGATTATAGGTGCCGCCGTAAAGTGTGCTCGCCGAAACGATGTTGTCGCCGGCCTCGGCGATGGTGAGGATCGAATAAGTGATCGCCGCCTGGCCCGAGGCAAGCGCGAGACCGGCGATGCCGCCCTCCATCGCGGCGATGCGTTTTTCGAGCACGTCCTGGGTCGGATTCATGATGCGCGTGTAAATGTTGCCCTGCACTTTCAAATCGAACAGATCCGCCCCGTGCTGGGTATTGTCGAAGGCATAGGAGGTGGTCTGATAGATCGGCACCGCCGCGGCCTTGGTGGTTGGCTCTGGGCTGTAGCCTGCATGAACGGCGAGGGTCTCGATTTTCACGGCGGTTCCTCCTTGGGATGGGGAACGCGAAGTATAGCGGCGTCTCGCGCTGCCGCAAGCAGGCCGCCGAAGAATGCCGGCCGCCGGAAGCTTTGCGGAACACGCCCCGTACCGGACGACGCGCGCTCAGCCCCAGGGCATCTGTGGGAGCGCGGCGGCGGCGCGCACCATGAAAAACGGCGACCCAGGGTCGCCGTTTTCCGCCGCCTGCGCGCGCGAGAGCAGCCGTCGCCTCAGGCGACGCGCTTTTTCTGATGCTGCTTCTGCTGCGCCGCCTTGGCGTGCAGCGCGGCGTAGGCGCTATGCGCAGCCGCTTCGGCATCGCCGACGTGAATCGGCAGGCCCATGTCGGAGAGCACCGAACCCAGCGCCGACAGGCACAGCATCACGTTCTCGGGTTTGCACGAATAGCCCATGAGGCCGATGCGCCAGATCTTGCCGGAGAGCGGCCCGAGTCCGGCGCCGATCTCGAGGTTGAACTCGGTGAGCAGGGTTTTGCGCACTTCGGCCTCGCGCGCCCTGGCCGCCTCGGGTATCAGCACCGCGTTCATCTGCGGCAGCTGCGCCTCTTCCTTTACCAGAAACTTCAAGCCCATCGCTTCGAGCCCGGCTTTCAGTGCGAGGTGATGACGCGTATGCCGCGCCCAGGCGTTCTCTATGCCTTCTTCCTTCAGGATCAGCAGCGCCTCGTGCAGCGCATACAGGCTGTTGGTCGGCGCGGTGTGGTGATAGGTGCGGGTGGTCGCGCCCCAGTAGCCGAGCAGCAGATTCATGTCCATGAACCAGGAATGGATCTTGTCCTTGCGCGCCTTCACATGCTCGACCACGCGGTCGCTGAAAGACACGGGCGACAGGCCCGGCGTGCACGACAGGCATTTCTGGCTGGCGGAATAGATCGCGTCGACCTTCCAGTCGTCGACCAGTACCGGCGTGCCGCCGAGCGAGGTGACGGCATCGACGATCGCGAGCGCCTTGTGCCTGTGCGCGACCTCGACCAGCGCCTTGGCGTCGGACTGCACCCCGGTCGAGGTCTCGGCATGCACGAACGCGACCAGGCGCGCATCCGGATTTTTCTTCAGCGCGTCCTCCAGCTTCTGCGGATCGACCGGCTCGCCCCAGGTATCCTCGACGATGATGGGCGTGCCGCCGGCGCGCTCCACGTTCTCTATCATGCGCCCGCCGAACACGCCGTTCCTGCAAACCACGACTTTGTCGCCGGGGACGACCAGGTTGACGAAGCAGTATTCCATGCCGACCGAGCCGGGGCCGGAAACGGGGAAAGTGAGCGCGTTCTTGGTCTGATACGCGTAGCGCAGGAGCGATTTCAGCTCTTCCATCATCTCGACGAAAATCGGGTCGAGATAGCCGATCGCGGGCAGGCTCATCGCCGCCATCACGCGCGGATTGATTTCCGAGGGGCCGGGCCCCATCAGGGTGCGCTGCGGCGGATGGAAAGACTGGATGCGTTTGACTGGTGCGTACTCGCTCATGGCGTCACTCCCTGGAAGATTCGACCCGAACAGATCGTCGGGACGAGATTTGACCTTGACCGGTTTTTTGGCGTTGGCTTCGTTGAGCACCTCGACCGCGGCGACCTTGCCCTCGGTGGCATGCTCGACCTCCATCGCCCAGCGCGCCGGAACATAACCGGACTTGACCCAGTTATTGACGACCGCCCGATCCAGGCGCAAGCGCCGGGCCACCTCGGCCTGGCTGCCAAAAATCGATACCAATCGTTCAGCGCAATTCATGCCGGAATTTTAGCATGACAAGCTAACTTTGACACTATTCGATTGATAGCGCGGCTATTCGGAACTGGACAGGACCCTGATCAGAGACGTCGAGGCTGAGGAAAAGTCCTCCGCATCAAAGGCTTTGTCTCCATCCTCGACCACTGCGCCGGCAGCGGCGACGGCGGGAAAATCGAACAGCTTGCGGTCCAGCAGATGGGACGGCGTGACCCGCTGCAGGCTGTTGAACACGGTTTCGACCCGGCCCGGAAATTCCCTTTCCCACTGGCGCAGCAACTGCTTCACCTGCTTTCGCTGCAGCTGGTCCTGCGAGCCGCACAGGTCGCAGGGGATGATGGGGAAGGCGCGCACTGCGGCATAGCGCGCGAGGTCTTTCTCCTTCACATACGCGAGCGGCCGTATCACCACGTGCTTGCCGTCGTCCGAACCCAGCTTCGGCGGCATCGCCTTCAGCTTGCCGCCGAAGAACAGGTTCAGAAAGAAGGTTTCGAGGATATCGTCGCGATGATGCCCCAGAGCGATCCTGGTCGCGCCCAGTTCCCCCGCGAGGCGGTAGAGCACGCCGCGGCGCAGGCGCGAACACAGCGAACACATGGTCTTGCCTTCGGGGATCAAGCGCTTGACCACGGAATAGGTGTCCTGCTGCGCGATCAGGAATTCGATCCCCAGCGACTTCAGGTAATCGGGCAGCACCTGCGCCGGATAGCCCGGATGCTTCTGGTCGAGGTTGACCGCAACGATGTCGAAGTCTATGGGCGCGCGCTGGCGCAGCTTCAGCAGCACGTCGAGCAGGCCGTAGCTGTCTTTGCCGCCGGAGAGGCAGACCATGACGCGGTCGCCCGCTTCGATCATGTTGAAATCGGCGATCGCCTGCCCGGCCAGGCGGCACAGGCGTTTCTCCAGCTTGTTCGCTTCGAAGCGCTGCTTTTCCAGTTGCTTGTGATCGGGCGCGTTCATCCTTACAGGTTGACGCTCCGGCCGCCATCTACCGCAATTATTTGACCAGTGACGTACGGCGCTTCTGCAATCAGGTAGTACAC
>Ga0307377_10004366_pt1 | contig 15501 bp, 29 predicted proteins | sample TR3MG_FD_202535 | JGI IMG/M metagenome (GOLD analysis project Ga0307377, IMG submission 202535) | Soil microbial communities from Risofladan, Vaasa, Finland - TR-3 | ecosystem: Environmental > Terrestrial > Soil > Coastal area > Acid sulfate soil | place: Finland: Risofladan, Vaasa | collected... | reverse complement strand
CATAAATACATTCATAACAATTACCTTCACCGTGCAGCTTTATCGAATCTCCTGGTTTCAACTTCAACCCCTTTTTATTATGAAGACATTTATTTTTAATGATAGCACCTCCTAAATTTGGCTCCAGAGGTAGGGTTCGAACCTACGACCTAGCGGTTAACAGCCGCTTGCTCTACCGCTGAGCTACTCTGGAATATTATTTAAATAATCACGACCTTCTTTTAGTGCATTTAAAAAAGCATCTATCTGTTCGTCACCTTGAAAAATAAAAGACTCTTCCATTTTTATATACCCTGTGAATAACACTCTCAAAGAAGCTTGAATTCTAATCCAAATATTCTTAAAAAAATTATCTGATTTCCAATAAGAAGACCAGTAAACATTCTTATACATATTTAAAAAGATCATATCAGAACCCTTTTCTCTTTCTAATTCAAGAGCTAAATCACATTTACTCTCACCACAAGAACAAGATGCTCTGTAATAAATTGAGTCTTCAAACTCATGTACTTTCATTATTCTTTTTGTTGTCATTATACCCCCATTAACAAGATATTGTTGGGTGAAAAATATTTGCTTGTTGGTTATAAAATCCTGGATCATAACCAACATCTATTAACTCTATCCAAGAAAGACAACTACATTTAGGACACGATGTTCGATTAGTAACTTCTGATTCTATAATAATTAATGAACCACAATTTTCACATTTATAAGTTTTCATAATAATTCCTTGTAGGAGGAGAGAGACTCGAACTCTCACGGGTTTCCCCATCGGCTTCTAAGACCGACGCGCCTGCCAATTACGCCACCCTCCCGTTTGGTGGGAAGGACCGGAATTGAACCAGTGCAAACCTCGGGCTTCAACCGAGTGCTCTACCTAGCTGAGCTACCTCCCCACAGAACACCTAAATAGGTGAGTAAAAGTGAGGAGACGGAGTCGTCTCATACCTCTTATTCTTGTTTTGTTATTTGTTTTCATCTGGTCTATTATGTTCCTTCATTTCTTCTATTGTATAATCATCATGAGCCCACAAAGCTCCTTGGATGAAACCTAACCACCTGTTAGCTTTTTCTTTTCTGCCCGCGCGAATAAATTGTGGTATCTGCCAGAGCATATACGATAAATGTTTGTAAAGTTCCGAAATATATGGTTCTTCCAAATAAATACCAAGCTCTTCTTGATAAAATCTACACACCTCTATGATTTTTTCATCTTCCATAATAATTCTCCTTTGCGGCGGTGGGATTTGAACCCACGACCTTCAGATTATGAGCCTGACGAGCTACCAGACTGCTCTACGCCGCGCCAATGGCGGAAAGGGTAGGATTTGAACCCACGGAGCTGTTACACTCAACGCCTTAGCGGGGCGCCGCTTTAAGCCACTCAGCCACCTTTCCATTTACAAATTTATTTTTCCGACATTGTTCTAAACAAATCTCTCGCTTTAGATTTTTGAAGATGCGATAAATTTCCATATGATATACACATCGCACTATCACATTCAGGACAGTTGTTGTCTTTAAAAAATGCGTCGTGTATTAAACATTTACTGCAAAATAATTCATCTTTATCAAATTTTTTCATTTTAAATCTCCTTTTTATGGGGTCTACCCATTTGTAGCCACAGTTTGATTCGAACAAACGCTGTCGTGCCTTGTAGGGGCACCGCTCTACCACTGAGCTATGCGGCTATGGTAGTCCCGGTTGGATTTGAACCAACGACCTGACGGTTATCGGCCGGCTGCTCTGCCAGACTGAGCTACAGGACTATAAAGTTTCTTGAGCCCCCGACAGGAATCGAACCCGTGACGTCCTCATTACAAGTGAGGTGCTCTGCCTGCTGAGCTACGGAGGCGTGGCGGAAGAGGTAGGATTCGAACCCACGAGGCTTTTGACACCCAACGGTTTTCAAGACCGCCGCCTTCATCCGCTCGGCCACTCTTCCTATTTACTTATCTCATAACAACATTGTATTGTATATTCCTCAGAAGTGCCAGAAAATTTTTCATATAATATACATTTATATAAATTTCTATTTGCTGTATATTTTTCATCTACAAAATAAATTATTTCTCGTTTTTCATGTAGAACATGTATGTAGTCTATATGAACTATTCTATAAGATTCTTTTAATAAATCCTGAACAGTTTTTGTAGACTTAATCCATGTTTTTGTTTTTCCAGCGATTGTTGTATAACTATATAGTAATAGTAATATAATAACACACAGTATTATCTTTTTAATTTGTAAATATTGCATAAGCCACCCAGCCATTCCTTCATTTTAAATACCATCTATATCATGCTTCTCAATAATGCCTGTCATTTCTTTTAAAACTTCGTTTCTGATGGTCTTATTTTTAAGATTTAACTCTTCAGAACTAATAAATTCTGTTATAAGTTTACCTCTTTCACGTATGCTATACTTATAATGTATACTATTCCTCCCTAAATATTTAATAGCGTAAAATTTATTTACATATCCTCCAAATTTCTTCACATATTCTCCTTTATTATTTATTTCTTTCTTTTATTTTTGTGCTGCTGGCTACGCTTAACGGGACTTCCAGCTTGCCCATTTATGGGGCCCGATACACATTTTAAAGGCGGCTCGGGCCAACACCGTCCTTTATTTTTGTGCTATCTATAATTTTATAACCCATACCATCTGGCATACTTAGATCGATAACGTTTATCTGCGACTATAACCCAAAAAGGAAACCCATTAATTGTATAGTACGAATCAATAAACTTATCCCATAATCTATCTGACCATTGCATCTTCATTTTTTGCTCTCTTTGCCAATTCAAAATCACCAATTACCTTTGGGTAATCAGGACTTTTTTCTCCACCCTTCCTTAATAAATAAGAAGGATGATACGTTGGAACAACTATAATGTTGTCCGGTCTATAAAAAACCTTGCCCCGTAACTTCCCTATTGGGGCATCAATTTCTGTAACTTCTGCAGAAGCATCTGCACCTAAAGTTATTATTACTTTTGGTTTTATTATTTGGATTTGTTGAATTAAGAAAGGATGACAGGAATCGATCCAATCTCTTTCCAACCGTTTTCCTGCCCTGAGGAAACATTTAACCAGATTAGTAATGTAAATGTCGTCATAAGTTAGTTTAACCTCTTTCAATATTATATCTAATAATTTTCCAGCTCGGCCAACGAAAGGTATCCCTGCTAAATTTTCATCATAAGCAGGAACCATCCCACATATCATAATCTTAGCTTTAGAATTTCCTTTATCAAATACCGGATTAATTCTTCCCCCATGTAAAGCACACGCTGTACAGGTCGCCGCGAAACTTCTTACTTCATCAAGCATATCCTTTTCCTTTAATCAGGTTTGGTCATATACAGATTCTCTATTTCGACCAACTGCTGCCCACTACATGTCGGGCTAGTGCATGACCATAAATACGTACCTATTTCACTACCCTGCCACACTATATCTTCGTCATCAGACATTGGATAAATGCCAGACAAGGTTGTTTCACCACATAAGTAACATAGCTTATAATCAAAAGTCACTATTCCACCTCTATTTCTTCTTCGAATAATTCCATTCCAGGATTATTAATAGATTCTTCAACTAATTTCTTCGTCGACTCAAAAACATCAGAACTATAAAGCCTTTTTTCTTCCTGAGAAAGCTCTATATATTTCGGAAAGACTTCTTCATCTTCAATCCCTGCTTTAGCTTTCTTTCCTGGTGTGCAACCAAGAGCTTTTGCTTTTCTATTAATACAAGCAGCAATTTTTTTCTTGGTTGCTGCTGAAAACTTAGATCGCCCTAGAAAAGCTTTAGCTGTACCAACATGTTTACAATCTGGCACAGGAAATGACCTGTCTGGACCACAAAACGTACCTGATTTCATTTTCTTACGTTGTTTTGTAGTCAATGGGACTGCTTTTTCTATAGCTCTTTTTGCTCTTTCAATAACACCTGCGAGCGTTTTTTCTTCACATCCACAACTCATGACTTGTTCCTCCTTATTTAAGTGCTTCTTTTTATATTTCTACCTTTACCACTAGGAGCACCGCCACGCCCTTGCCCTCGTCCAGTTCTATTACCACCTCCACCACCAATTCTTTTTGGCGGTGTTTGTGTTACTTGTTTACCACCCCTTGGCACATTAACTTTTGGGTCTTTTGCCATTGTTTTCACCACCTTATTAAAAAGCATTATAAAATTTTTTTACGAATTCTTCCGGTGTGTGTTTATCAAGCCAACCGATAACAACTCCGTCTTTAGCAAGAATTCTTTTAGCTGCCAGTGCCATATCATATATAATAGGCATTGTGTCTTCATCGATACGATCATAGCAATCAATAAATATAAAATCGAAACGTTGTCTAGTTTGATACATATAAATCAAACCATCAGCATTTAATATTGTGTGTCTTTTATCAAGATTGTCTATAAATTTATTTTCTTTAAAAAGTTTAGAAATTTGTTCATAAACTTTTATGACGTCCTTGTTGATTTCAACTGTGGTTAAACTTCTAACCCTAGGACAAGACAATATGTATCTTGAAGCAACACCAAGCCCTAAGCCTATCTCAAGACAAGCGCCATTTGGTCTGTCGTTTAATTGCCAAACATAATCAGGGAGTTCGCTCTCCATTGCCCACAAAGTATGTCCTGGCCCAATTTCTAAATATAGTTCATTATTAAGACGATAAACTTTGGCTTCGCCGCTCTTAGCTACAAGCTCGCCGTCTTTAAAATAAATCAACCCCTCGGTCGTCATAGCGTCTCCTATTATAAATAAGGTTAAATTATTCTTCAGGTTCCTTAGGAATATCTATAGTCTTATCAAAATCAAAAACAAGTCTAATTTCAATGCCGTCTGCTTTAGTAGAATCATACTCAGGACCAGTCTCATACATCGCTCTTATATGTTTCTTATACTGTACGCCAACAGTTCCTGCTTTAGTTATTGGCAAAAACATAATTAAGAGACTGTTAACCTCATCGCTAACATATTGCATCCATGCAAGAGCGTTTTTCTGCTCTTCCGTTAATTCAATTTTTTCACTCTTTTCTTCTGTACTCATTATGAATCTCCTTGTTTCTTGCTAAGCTTTTTAAGCTCCTTCTCCTGGTCATATATATCAGTTACCAATGTAGCAAGTTTTACACCCCAACTAGGGTCATCTTTATTTAACTCCATTTCAAAAGCAAAATCTTCGACATCATGTGGGGCTAGTTTTTTCTTACCATCCTCAGCTATAAACACGTGTCTCAATTCGTGAGACATAAGACGTGCTTTGTCTTTGTCATTTGCAAGTTCCCAAGCTTTCTTGTCCACGGTCATGATATAATCATATCCGCCTAATTCAACTTCGTGCTTAGTAAAATATTTAACTTTCTCATTAGCAATTTCTATACTTGCAAGCAACAACTTACCTTTGCTTACACGTTTCTTCGTGTCGAACATTAACTTAATGTTTAAGTTGGCACACGTTGTAGGAAATCTTTCTTCAGCAACCTTTAAATATACCTCTACCAAACCTTCATTTGCATCTTCATATCTCATTTTTACCTTCTCCTTTATTTCTTTTTATATTTACCACCACATAACCTATCGTTATGTCTTCTTGCAGCTTCACACTGTTCTCTTGGGGTGCTCCCAACAATACCACGAGCTTCATTTAGTTGAGTGTAACTTCTTTTGTTAACAGGAACTAATTTGGCTCGTCTCATACACTCTTTTTGTCTTTCAGTTAGTTCAGCCATCTATATTCTCCTCTATACCTTTTGTATTAACATTACTTATTTCTAATGTCATCAAAGTGTTGCTTCAATCTTTTTAAATCAACGACTAAAGCTTTAGAGTTTTTAATCTGTTCGGCGGCACTCTTTCCTTTTTTCTTTGTTCTGACTTCACCAGAATGGGATTTTCCATTCTTGTCATAACAAATATGCATATATTTATTACCTTTTAAATTCTTTGTAACAACCTTACCGCCTGAATTCACACAGTTAGTGAATGCTTTTGGCATAACACCTCTCCTTCCTTTTAAATATGGAGCGCTCCATACATCTTAATATAATCATTAATTCTCACTTGTCAAGTAACTTTTTTACAACTCTATATCGGAAAAAACACCCACATCAAAAGGCATGTGGGTAGCTTGTGGAAGCACAGTAATCATTCTTTCCGTAGCTGGAATGTTCCAAGAATGTATAACTATGATTGCGTTATTATTAACATTCTCTGAATTATCAGCAAGATATTGTGCTACATCTAAACCACTACCATTGTCTTTGCCAAGGTCATGGTCTAAAAACAAGCAGCCATAAATGTTATCCTTAAGATACTCAATTGCTGATCGTGCATTCTCAGTTATGGTTATATCGTAATTACAAAATTTCTCTAAGAAAAAGTTAACCCGATAACTGTCGTCTTCTAAAACAAAAATTCGCATAATACTTACCTAATTTAAATTCGTTATATCCAATGCCGTAAAAGTTATACCTTTTGCCCAATCCCCTGGATCTATTGGTGAAGAACTAAGTAGGATTCTAATAAGTCTACCATCTTTTCTTTTCCAAACAGTTTCAATATTACCAACGCCTTCTTTTTTTAATTGGTTGTACTTAGCTTCCATTACAAACCTATATTCATTGTCGTCTGGATAAAGCATCCGCATATCTTGATCAGCTAATTCTTCTTCGCTATAACCAGTCATTTCTCTTAATTTAAAGTTGGTCCAATTGATTTTTTGACTAGTGTTTATCAAACCTATTCCGGCCGGGGCTGCTCTAAAAATACTTTTCATTATAGCTTCGTTTTCTCGTAACTTATTCTCAATAAGTTGCTTAGAAGTAACATCCATTGCCAATGAGATAATTCCTATTGGTTTGCCTTTACAATCACGATAAACAGAGTTAAACCATTCGCATACTATTACGTTGCCGTCTTTAGTTTTGTTTTGATTAATATGATTTATTACTGATAAATCCCCTATTTTAAGTTTGTGTGCTAATTTACCAAGCTCTTCTTTGTCTTCATCCAATATGATAAAATCAAAAAAATCTTTACGGATAATATCTTCTTTTGTCCAACCAAAAATTTTCTCAGCACCCTGATTCCACTCTAAAACTTTACCATCCGGGCCATAAACCATCGCTGCTAAAGGCATTGTATCATGAAGACTACGGTATTTCTCCTCACTTTTTCTTAAGGCATCTTCAATTACTCTACGCGCAGTCACATCTCTTATAACACCTATGTAACCAGTTGTTTTACCATCATCATTCTTTAAATAATAAGTTCCAGTTTCGCCAGGAAAAATTTCATTATTCTTTTTTTTATAATTCGTTGTCCTTAAAAAACCAGAGTTGCCAAAATTTTCTTTCAGAACTTTACCAAATGCTTCGTAAGTATCCTTATTTTTATGTATGTGTAATGTTTTTTTACCCTTTAATTCATCTAAACTGTAACCGAATTTAGAACTAAATGATTTGTTAAAGTCTATGATATTTCTTTCTACATCAACAACAAGAATTGAATCCTTTATACTATTAAACAAATTCCTATATTTTTTTTCACTTTCTTCAAGAGCAAGTTCCATCCTTTTACGTTGATCAATATCATGGCTTATAACTGAAGCTCCCGTGATTCTATCCTCTGTATATTGGAAATTAATATTTAAGTTGGCCCAAAAATAAGTACCATCTTTCCTCATAACTTCAACTTCAAATGTGTTAGGAACTGAGGCACCTTTAAAAATTCTATCCAACCTATTTTTATAAGACTTCAAACTTTTAGGTGATAAAATATCTGTTGGAGCAATTTTATTCAAAAACTCCTCTTCAGTATAACCAGATTTAAAACACATTACATCATTTACACTGATGAATTTGTTGCCAACAAAATCAATTTCGTATATTCCTGATGGAGCATATTTTATAAGATGACGATATTTCTCTTCCGAATTTTTTAAAGCTGATTCAGCTTCTTTTCTATCTGTAACGTCATGTAACATACAAATAAATCCCAACAAATGTTCATCCTCATCATGTATTGGTGAGTGAGAGAAGTTAAACCAACCCCCCAAATCTTTTATAAAAACATCATCATAACTAATTATATCTGGTTCTGTATCATATTTAATTAAACAATCTCCAGGCGCCCTCTTACAATTAGGGCAATGAAGAATTTCAAAACAACTTTTGTCTAAAAAATCAGCCTTTAACAACTTCAGCCTTTCCCAAAAAGCTTTGTTAACGAATTTTATTTTAAGACTTGGGTTAACAATCATAACTAAATCTTGTACAGCGTCCAAAGCATACTCCCACTGCGCTGCACGATCAACAAGGTAACCGTTTGAGGTCAACTTGTTTGTTAGCTTCCTTAAGCTGTCCATATCTACGTTGTTATACTCGTTCATAAGCTCTCTTTCCTTACTTCGGAGTGTGATTTAAAAAATGTACAACAAAATCAACGACTCCTGTCATAAGCCCAGCACCAATAATACCTGATATAAAAGCAATCACTCCTACTTTAACTTTTAAAGTCGTAACAGTATTTTGTACTTCTTTTAAATCCTTATCATGTTTTTCTTTTAACTTATCTAAATCAGATTTTAACTCATCTTTTACCGCTTGGACTGCAAGATCCTCTACACTTTTAGTAATTTTATCTGTGACTTTTTCTATACGTTTCTCTAATTTCTCAACACTTACATTGATATCCCCTTTATTAATAGCAATTTCTTTAATTAGTGTGTCCTTAGTGTCAACAATATCTTTAAACAATACATCTTTAGCCTCATGTAAATCAGAAGATAATCTATTAACATTTGAATTGATCTTTTCTATGCTAGAAAGAACGTGGTCAAACCAAGCTTTTTTTAATCGCTCAGCTTCTCGTATATGTTCCTCCGCAGCATTTGTGAATGTGTCTTTATCTTTTCCATTCATCATCAATTTTTACCTTCCTACCGCACATGGGACAGAAACATACGGATATACCATAACGGTGTACTTGTGTGTACCCCTTTTCAGTAGTAAGCTCAATCCAAGATAGAACCCAACCATATGGTGGGTTCCATCTGAACAGTTCTTTATCGGTTTTTTTTAACTTTTTATATTCTTTGCAGTCACAAAAATCATCCATCAATTAATTCCTATTAGTGCGTGAATCCGCCCCCTACATACGGTAAGAAGTCATACTTTCCACCAAAAGATCTCCAACCCTCAGTAGGCCAGTTTCTATTTGCAGTAGTCATACCAGCAGCGTCTACGAGATTTGTGTCCATAACATCAAATGTAGGAAGTTTAACAGCATAACTAATCGACTTCGTTCCTGTGTCGTCACTGGACATTCCCATTTTGAACATCTCGTCATTTCTAGTGTACTTTACTGTGGAGCCCCAAACTAGTGGGTTTTCATTTTTCTCAGCATCTTGCGTCAATGTGTGTAGACCAAATTCTGCTGCGCCTTCCATAGTACCTTTAGCATCGAAGCCGTATTTAACTTTTGTATAATCTACATCGCTTCTTCCTACAGCGTCAGCTACCCAAAGAGCACCAAAATTAGACATCTTCATATTGGCATCTCTGGTTTGAACTGGATTCCCAAGCGTAGGGGCATTTTCCGCGTTCAACCCTACATGTGGAATCTGAAAAAATGCATATTGTTCTTGATTATCTGCCATCTTAATTTCCTCCTGAAATATATTAATGAGGGCTTTTTCCCCTCTTACTATATATTATATTACAAAAAACTAGTTTTATTAAAAATTATTTTTCTATAAAATCAAAAAGTCTAACTTTAACATCACTATTTTCCAATAACCAACCACTGAGTTGGTCATATAAGTCCAATGATGTTACGACAATTTCCCTTACATCGGCCTGTATAATCTTAATCATGCATTCTTTACATGGGATACCACAAGTCATATACATAGTGGCACCTTCAGCAGCTATACCTTTCCTCGCGCACATGTTTATACAATTAGCTTCAGCGTGCGCTGCAATACAAACTTCAATACCTTTACCAGAAGGGAACCCCATAGTACGCCTTGGGCATACCCCATCCTCAAGTTCCACACCCTGTGCAATCAAATCTGTACGCTCGTCACACCTCATTATCCCCCGTGGTGGTCCGTTATAACCTGTTGCTACAATAAGTTTATCCTTGACCAAAACAGCACCAATTCTTCTTGATAAACATTTAGAATTTCTTGCTATCTGTCTAGCAACATTATAATAAAACTCATCCCAGCTTTCAACCGGTTCATCTTGTACGCTATAAGAATCTATCTTAACTTTCTTTGAGGGTTCATCACCAATATGGGCCATCACTATAGCATTAATAATCTCTAATGGGAGTCCTGGATAATTAACTCCTATTTCATCTAAACAATCAGCATACTTATACTCAAGAGTTGAACATGTTTTGACCATATTCAATACGTTCATGACGTGCTCTTGGGCCTTCTGCCCACCGCTGTTTGCAAAATTAACTATCAATGCCTCTATATCCTCGCCTGTATTCAAAGACTTGTGTTCCCTATAAAGTTTATCTAATCTTATTCCCATTACTCCTCCTCTTCCTTTTTTATTAAATAATCAGTTATTTTATTACTAATAACCGGCGACCAAGAAAGTTGTGCGTTGTTTAAATCCTTCTTAATCTTTTGCCCTTCTTCATCAGATGTGTATTGAACTATCACAACACGCTCGACGTCCAAACAAAGTGGGCATCTAACATCCACAACTATGGCAGCGTCCGTTTCCAACGGCTTAACCATACATTTTCCTTTTACACCACAATCACACTCGTATGTGATAACGTTGTCTTCGTTCTTTAAAATCTTTACCATCTTCTTTTCCTCTCAACTTTATTGGGTCTCCCCTATCTTAATTATATTACAAAAAGATGGTTTTATTAAATTAATTTTCTAATGCTTCGTATTTTATTAAATCTATAACAAAACTATCATCTAATACCCAATCTCCATATCTATTTACCAATCTCTCCTTAAACTTATCGAGATATTGAAGATCCGGATTCGTAAACGTAATATAAAATTCAGGACCTGTCTGGACCAGTTGATCAAAGTTAGACCAAAACATTTTCCAATCGATTTTGGTTCTAGTGTTCCTGAAGTAATCTTCATCTGTAACTCCCTTAATATTTACTGCGTATATTGCGTTATCTCTTCTTAACTTTCTTAAATCTGGGTATATTTTTTCTGTAAGTAACATATCGCTATGGAACATAAAAATATTTGGTAGTACGTCTAAAATCTTATCCCAATGGTTTATATATAGCGCGGGGCTTCCACCCATCAAATGAAACACACCACATCTATACTTACCGTGTGCTCTTAAAAACCACTGCAAGACAAGTTGATTGGATGTGTATTTTCTAACATGACCTGTTACACCATCAGAGGTTACATAACAATAAGGACAGTTTAATCGACAACCATACAACTGAACCACAAATTGCTTAGCTAAATTACCTCGCATTTTTTCCAGCCTCCAAGGACCAAGTCTTTTCATGGCTATCTCTGGAAACTTATCATAACCACCACCTCCACGATACGTATCACATATCCGAAAGTCGTGGAATATATCTTCTTTCCTAACGTCCTTTAACTGACGTCCTTGTATGGGACAAACTTTCCACTTATACATTTTTCAATACACACCTATCCTTAGATTTTCTTACCTTACTCCAACCCTTTTCCAAGAAATAATCTACCATACTATCGAAATTATATGTGTGTGCGTCTTTAGCAGGGTACATTTCAATCATAAGCGTTGCATTTTCTTTTGCGCGGGAATGAATCTCATTCATAACCTTCTTCCTTGTACCTGAGTCTAAAAACATAAGAATATAATTAGCTAATATAATATCATATCTCTTGTTAGGTAATGGGTCCTTTCCTAAAACACATTTGATTCCAAAATCATTAGCCATATCAATCGGATCAACTGTGTAGCCTAACTCCATCATGTATCTTGAGTTCCGTCCATTACCGCACCCAATATCTAAAACCTGTCCTTTCTCTGGAAAAAGCTTGGTGTTTTTCCTAAGATACGGTGTAGGAGTATCCTTACCACATCTAACACACCATTTTCCATTCATATATTTCCTACTCATTTTAAAATCCCCCATAAAATTACACCTATAAATGTAATAATTACTGGAAGGCCAAAACACCAAAACTTATAAAATTCAATCGGTCTATTCTTCGTATAATTTATCATAAATCCTCTCTAACTTTATATAACCTAGGGAATCTCATCAGTCCTTTAGAACCATACTCCTGAAACTTAATCTCAACTACTTTATCTAACAAATCTTCTGGATGTTCAGTATAATAATATCTAAACTTCAAATCAAACCCCGAACCAACCTTACAAATCAAACCATTATAGGTATGCTGACGTACCCAAAGCTTAGTAATAAGAGTCTTGGTTACCATAACCCCGTCTTCTATCACAGGGAAGTCGTCAAGCAAGTAATCGACCACTGTACAGTCCGCAAACTGTTCGCCCTCATTACCCCCTTCTAAAGACTCTTTAACCTTAAGAATCGCATCTGAGCGCTTAAAATCGTATAAAATAGCAGGGTCTCGAAGCATAATACCTTCATATCCCTCGGCGAACGCTTTGTCCAGTTCATCATAGATCTCATCATCCTCAATTAAATGTTGGTCTAGCACATTAATATAGGTTGTTCCTTCCATCATTTCTACAAGTGGAACAGTCATTCCAGAATCGTCCTGAGTTAAAAAATTCGGCGCATAGCCCACAGTAAAAATGTTAAAATCAATATCGTATGCCGTACCCTGGGTAAACCCCATTACCATTCCTTGTATGTCAGCGAAGGCTATTCCGTGCTTATAAGCTTCACCATCAACAAATGTATAACCGAACGCACTATACAGAAGCTCAAGGTCATCTTTAATATGGTCTAAGGTTAGGATTTTCTTACCTTTGCGAGTGAAAAATTCCCACCCATCCTCATGTCTTAAGGCAATACACCTAATACCATCAAGCTTATAAGAACATAGACGTGGTTTCTTAACAAAACTTTTCTTTTTCTTGGAGTCTTCGTATTTGTTTGCGAGTTGTACCTCGAATTCAGGCACAATGTTTGGAAAGGTTTTCAATAAATTCTTAATGCCGAGGCCGCATTTCCAATTCTTATCCAACGTGCCTAATAATAAATCCTGGGAACCCGCATTAAGTTCCTCAAGAATCCAAATAACTTTTTCCCTATTCTGTTTTGGGGACTTGGATTCCTCACAAAAATCAAGTACCTCCATAACTTTTACAGGTATATCACCTAAACTTTTGGCGCCTGGAGTAGGTATCTCCTTCTTTGTTAACTTTAAATTGAAAACTTTGAACGGATTGTATGCCATCTCAATAAGATATCTTAGAAAATCAGAATTATAACTCTCTAAAATGGCGCACTTTTCTGCCGGCTTAGATGTAGCTCTTACCTCACCTAATAAATTAGACAAATCTTTCATTTTGTAATCCCTTTTCCTTTTTGTATACCTATAAGATAAGCATTATTTTAGATTTGTCAAGTAACTTTTTTATTTCCCTACCCTTTTATATGACAATCTGTGCCATGGGCAAGGTCCATACTTTTCCAAAGCATCTAAATGTGCTTTAGTTAGGTATCCTTTATTGGAATCCCAACTGTATAGAGGAAATTTCTTATGTAATTTTCGCATTAGCTTATCTCTAGTTACCTTAGCGATAATACTTGCAGCTGCAATTGATAATGATTTATTGTCACCCTTTATAACTTGTCTTTGTGTTACCCCGTTATCTCTTAAGACAACGTTTCCATCAATTAAAATATAATCACAACACTCTAAATCATAAATAGCTTTACTCATTGCTAATTTTGTAGCTTCTAGGATATTAATTTCGTCAATGATATCGTTATTTATAATTCCAATACCATAATCACAAATTTCAATCAACTGTTCATAGGCTTCCTCTCTGCGTTTTGGTGTCATCTTCTTAGAATCTTTAATGTTCCCAGCTTCTAGTAAGGTTTTTACATGCTCATTTGGGATGCGCGCAGCTGCTGCAACAACAGGTCCAGCACCACACCCATACCCAACCTCATCAGCTCCAGCAACATAACAAAAACCCTGTTTAATCGCAGATAGTTCTAAAGAATAATTAGGAAGCTTAGCCTTGGATTTTTTAACCATTTACACTCCTATTATTTATTTTTAGTTCCAGTTGTGGTGAATCTACTTAAGTCCCCTGTAAGTGGAAATTTTGAATCGCCGGAGGGTTTCCAAATTCTTGATTCTTTCTCACCAGCTTTTTTTTCTAACAGCTGTTGTTTTTTTATAGAATCTTTTATTTGTTTTATTTCAACCTTCCTTGTTTGTTTATCCAACTCTTGCTGAGCAAAAGGGAGCCTGGTTGTAGGCAAAACTTGTTTAATTTTAACCTTTTGCTGATCATGTTTAAATTTATCACAGTGCCTACTTTTATTTAATGAAACAGAAACCCGTTTAGTAACACAGAACCCCCGATGCTGTGATTCACACAACGCACAACGTATCTTTTTACCTTTTTTATTCTTAACCATAATTCCTCCCTATCTCTTATGAATTCCTAAATGCCGTCTTAGTTCTTTGAAATTATTAACCCTAACAAACTTACTTGAGTCTATCGAGTCACGGTTCCAAGGTCTAGTCATCAATGCTAATCCTTTAGTCCACCGTTTTTTATATTTATACATAGATTCAAGATGAAATTCATGGTCGTCTACATAAAAATCTAAATTCAAAAATCGTCCTATAGGTCCCTTTTCCTTGGCAAAACCAACATGATGTACACTATCAAAAGGTATTTTATGTTTTCTTAACCACTTTTTAGTTTTTTCAACACCATTCAAGTCTCTTGCAGTAATAAAATGTATAGAATGTCCTTCTCGCTTTAACATCTTGATAAGTCTGGGTGCTTCAGGGTATGGCTTTGCTTGGACTTGAAAATTTATATCTCTAACTTTCTCAAGCACTGTCTTAGCTATCTGACTGTTGTATTCTTCATCATGATCTACGTAATTGTTCTTCAATAAATCATACTCTACAAAGTCTTCAGCTGTCCATTGTAAATTGAATTCTTTATTGATATAATCAACCAATGAATCACATAAAGCAACTATAACTTCATCCAAATCAAATCCTAATCTCATATTACTCTCCTATTTCACATGAACCTGTAGCACAGTTTACAGTTTCCTCGTCTGCACTTGAAATTACTTTCTGTTCACTTTTTAGATATTCTTTAACCGCTTGTTCTGATACCTTATTTAGTATCTGCTCTTCCCTACTACCATCGACATAAACTGTTACGCCTTTTAAATCATTTATATATTCTAAAGTCAACGCGCTTAGTTCATCTGCCGTTGTTCCTTTAGGTAAATTAATAGTTTTAGATATTGCCCCGTCAACATATTTCTGTAT
>Ga0307377_10004365_pt1 | contig 15501 bp, 43 predicted proteins | sample TR3MG_FD_202535 | JGI IMG/M metagenome (GOLD analysis project Ga0307377, IMG submission 202535) | Soil microbial communities from Risofladan, Vaasa, Finland - TR-3 | ecosystem: Environmental > Terrestrial > Soil > Coastal area > Acid sulfate soil | place: Finland: Risofladan, Vaasa | collected... | reverse complement strand
TAAATCTAATTACGGGTAAGTTGGCCTCTCTGTATCGATAGACCAAAGTTCATCATTTCTTGCAATTTCTCTAAGTTCTTCCTGTAAATCTGGATTATTGTCAAATATCTCAAGTGCTATATTTTTTCCTTTTTCGCTAAATCCCATTCTTTGCCGGTATCATCAGCCTAATGCTAGTGATCCTCGGTATTATAAAGCTCTAATTTCTATTCTTATTGCTCTATCACCATGTTTTTTACACATATACCATGATTTCCCTAAATCAGCACAATGCCTTGTTATTATTTCTTTTTTGGATGGTCTAAAATCATAATAAAACCCAAAATGACCATATATTGCCCATCCTTTTTCGGGCTTTATAAAAATTTCATTGGTTTTAGTTGTTGTTTTGTTCATAATATATTCATAACCTCCCACTCCACCGGATGCCCGGTGAGTTAATTGTTATATGCCTTCTTCTTGAACGCATGTTTTTATATCATTCAACAATTCGTGGCCCTTATCTGTCAACCATGAACATCGTGCGGTTGTACCGTGTTCTGCAAAATCCTTATCGTTTGCCCAATATATAAAAAACATATATGCCATATCTTCATAAGCCCCCCATTCTTTGGCCTCTAATTTTTCAAGCATCTCTTTCACATAAACCATAACCTCTTCCGGGTTTCCACATCCACAAAAACCAAGAACCCTTAATTGTAAATACTCAGCAGGTGTCTCCCAAAAACACCCATCATCATCATCATCATCAACGTATCCACCATTTTCTTCTTTTAGTTTTTCTAACATATCAACTCCTTTTTATATGATCTTCGCGCGGTCGTTCGTCGCTTCCATATCTGAGCATTTACCAATACTCACTAAATTTTCATACTCTTTTTCATATTCTTTACAACAATATAATGGTTCCCAACTTTCGCCTAAAAGTTGTTCCCAATTATCCATAGAATATCTCCTAACATATTTTTTGCCATCATAAAATTGTAACGAGGTTATTTGATCATCATATTTTAAATTCATTGTTTATACGCTCCTCACTTTCTATAACAAGCGTATTAACGCTGACTGCGCTACGCTTGCAGGTTATACGTGGTGTTATCCGTACCATGAAATAGGTATATTCCATGAATCACGATAAATAGTTTTATTACATCTTAAACAAATAAATTTATGTTTCCCCAATCTTGATAATTTATTAATACCGTTACCATCGTCCCATACATGCAAACAAAAAAAACGGCTAACAAATCGTTTAACTTGATTCATTTCACTCACAAGTTACCTCCGCGTTATTTTATTATCCCAATTGGTTTATAAAATCTATAATATCTAATAAACATGATTTACTAAACACCATATTTTCCTTTGCCTGCGTAAATACCCATTGATGCCAAGGTCTATACCAAAATATGTGACCTAATAAAGTATCATTATTATTATTCAATATGTCATACTGATATTCACGGTCTAACTTTAAAAAGCGAATATATTTGTACGTAGTTCTCATAACCTTCCACCTTCTTGATTTAATTATATTATCTATAACTTAAATACATTCCATTGGCTACACAATGATTTTTACGAGTTTGACACCATTGTAATTCAGCCGCTTTATCTGGGTCTTTAATCACTTGAATTGTATTCGCACTTTTACCTTCAAAAAGATGAATATAACCACATTTTTTTTCAGTAGAACATTTAATACAAGTTTCGTATCCAAGCTCTACTCGTTTAGGATGAATCTCACATTCACAAAAGATACATTCCATATAATCCTCCATTTTGTAGAGAATATAATCAATTTTATCATTAAAGTCAAGAAAAAATTAAATATTTTCTATATTATTCCCATTCTTTTTTATCTGTTTTTATTTTCTCTCAACCATTTTTTTATCAAATTTTCAATTAAAGCTGATTTATTGATACTAAGCTCTTTGGCTTTTTCATTAAATTGTTTTACAATTTTTTTGTTTACTGTATAAGCTATTTTTTGTCTGTTTATCATTTATATTCCTTTATATTCTTTTTGTTATATATAAATAGTGAAAAATATAAAAATTCCAGCGATAATCCAATATAGATTCTCTACTAAAAGTAAATCCTATATCTATAAGCAGGATTCTGTACTATATTAAAAAATTCTTTTAAATATAGTGATTATCATTTATCTTTGCGTTCTACCCAACCATTATTGTGCTGCTTGCCCACATAGGTTTGTTTAAACTTGCTGGCTCTATGGTCTAAACGACTAATGTCTCCCATATTAAAGCAGTCCAGTCCTGACTTTCCTCTGGAATTTTTATTATAGAGCGACTACCCAAAAATATTTAATTTTCAGAACATACAATTTTTATGCTTCCATCATTATATTCTCGAGTACAAAAATTTCCACTAAATATAATAGGTTCTCCCGTTCCAATTATACTGTGAATACTATGAGAATTGTGAATACTTATAATGTGATTTTCATATAAGTTTGGTTTTTCAGAACTCAGTTTAATTATTAATTTAGTTATTAGATAGCCAACCCAATAACCAAAAAATCCTCCAACAATACCCATTATAAACATACTAATATGTGCTATCATTATTATTCTTTATTTTATTATATTCGTTTAATATTGTTTTCTTTATTATAATATTGTGAAAACGTAAAGGATATTTAGATTGAATATATTTTTCATAGTCTTTACGTCCATTCATTATTTCAGATAAAGCCAGTGCTACAGCCGCTGACCGCGACATTCCAGCCTCACAATTTATTAACCATTCCTGAATATAACTATATTTTTTGGAAAAATCAAGTATTTTTTTAGTATCCTCATAATTAATTGGAACTATTTTATTTCCAACAACGTTTAAAGATTGAATAGTACCATTACTCAAAACATCATGAAATCGCAAATATAAAATATCCTCACAATATTGATTATATGATATTTCATATTCGTTCGCTTCAGGCGAAACAATAGATATAACAACAAATGGCACTTTTATATTATCAATGAAATCTCGTTTTTTAACTGTGTAAAGATCAACTACCGTAAAATTATATTTCATATTATTTTTTATAAGTGGAGGAGAGTGTGAGGTTCGAACTCACGAAACGAGTTACCCCGCCTTACTTGCTTTCAAGGCAAGCCCCTCAAGCCATCCGGATACCCTCCAATTATAGTCCTTATTTTTATTTCATTCGTTTATTTACATCTTTATTTATTCTGTATGTTGTCCAGTTTGTCATTACATAATGTAAACTATATAAAACAAGCAGTCCAGATAGTATTCCTAATATCCATAAAATCATTTTTGTTTCTCCTATATTATTTTTGTCGCGGAGAGTATAGGATTTGAACCTATGTTCCCAAAGGGAGGCCTTAGTTTTCGAGACTAGCACAATTACCTGACTCTGTCAACTCTCCAATATTTTTAAATCATTATTATTAAACATGCGGAGGGTATAGGGATTGAACCTATGCATCCTGAGGACGGCCTCGATTTTCCAAACCGGCACCTTACCACTCGGTCAACCCTCCAATCTACTCTTAAATCTTTTTTAATAAAATTTATTGTTGTTATATTAAACCAATATATTTTAACAGGCATTATAATTTCCCATTTAATCCAGTATTTTGTTTTTCTAACGGTTCCTACAAATATACTATTCATGACCTTGCCTCATTAATTCAATGCGAAATTCATCTAAATTATTATATTCTGTTAACCCCACATTTTTATCAGTCAATTCCATACTCTTTAAAGTTTCTTTATTTAGTTTATGACTTTTTTTACAACTAAATGCTTTATTCCACCTTCGCTCAAATTCTTTTTGTGAAATGCTTAATGGTCTTGGTTTACTTCCTTTGCTCATTTATACTCCCAAACACTTTTTAACTTCTTCTCTTCTATCATGACCTCATTCAAAATTGCTTGATGTTTATCCTCAAGATTTCTTATACCAATTACAGCATCAGCAACATATGAACTTATTTCATTTTTATCTTTTTTATTTAATTTGATTTTTCTGTTTTCAAACAAATAGTTTCCAATATTATCAATACAATTATTTAAATGTTTAATTTGTTCAACTATGTTACTCATCTTTTAATCTCTTTTCGTTTTTATCCATCAATAATAATGGTTTATTATAATCAATTGGATATGAATAACTATATTTCAATTCTTTTTCACAGTAAGGACATATTGGTATATCAGCATCTTCACCAACAATACTAGTATATTTTTTATTATACTTTATAAAATGCCCGCAAGTTCCATTTTCACAAAAAAAAGTATCAACAATTATTCGTCTCCAACAGTTATTCTTTCACTTTATTTATATTGTTTCTATCTAATAAATATAAAAAATCTATCTTTTATACATTGGAGGATATTTTCTTTTATGTTTATTCTTTACTATGAGTCCTTTTACATAATCTACTTTATCCTTTGCTTCGTCGGAGAGACTATCAATTTTACCATCATAAAACATTAAAATATTATCCAATACTTTATATGTTATTCCTAACTCTTCTTCGTCTGTTTGTCCTTTCCATAATCCTGCTGTTGAAACTCTATCAGCAATTTTATCAGACAACCCCAAAACCTTTGCCATTCCTCGTATTTCCCATTTATAAAATTCACCAATAGGTAAAATATCAGCTGCACCATCACCATACTTTGTAAAATATCCGATTAAATCTTCACTACGATTACCAGTTCCAGCAACTAAATAATTCCATTCTCCAGCATATCCATATAACATAGCCATTCGCAATCTTGCTTTGATGTTTGCTAAAAATACTAATTCGTCTTTTACCATACTATAAGGATAAGCATTCATCATTCCATGAAATGCATCTGTTAAATCAACCACATCATATTTAATACCTAATGTATTAGCAACTAGTATTGCATCCTCTTTGTCGGCTTCATCAGATTCAATTGGCATTATGAGACCATGAACATTATCTTTTCCAAGAGCCCTTACAGCAAGAGCAGCGACAACGCTCGAGTCGACTCCACCACTCAAACCAATTACATATCCACCTCCACCAGAATTCTCAATATAATCTTCCATCCAATTAACAATACCATCAATTTGTTTATAAATATCATTAAAATCAAGATACGACATTATAACCTCCAATACTTATTGTTATTTATAAAATTGTCCACATATACCAACCATATAGATTAGCAAAAATAAATATAGTCCATAATAAAACCTGCGCCCATTCCTTTTTTTTCACTGCCCAAAATATCCAAATACTATTTGCAATTATCCAAATTAACCAACACCAAATAATTTGATAAGCATTTAGAAAAACACCGATTAAAGAAAAAATAGTTGCTATCCAACCAATATTTTTTAATTTTATCGTCATTCATATAACCTTTCTTTATTCAACTGGCGGAAGATATAGGATTTGAACCTATGTCTCCAAAGGAGAGCCTCGGTTTAGCAAACCGGCACAATTACCAAACTCTGTCAATCTTCCATTATTTTGAAAAACTATTAATCCTTTCCTTTAATTCATTTAGTGTTATTATAGAATTTTTATTTTTAAAATAGAGTTAGCGGTGGGATTCGAACCCACGATAGGATATACCTATACTGGTTTTGCAGACCAGACCCTTAATCCACTCGGGCACGCTAACATCATTATTTATATACGAGCGACATTTCGCCTTGCCCAGCTATAATTTTCCAGTCGTTCATTGATTTTAATAAACTAAATTGAGTAAAAATTTTAGCCACCTCTGCTTTATTAATTTTCAATGGTATTGTTAAATCATCTTCCATTCTCATAATCATATTTTTTTTTGTTTCTCGACTCGAAAAAATATGTATTTCCTCTTCAGAAACTTCCGGAATCTCATTTAAATATTTAAACTCTTTACCATAAAATTTAATCATTTATTCTCCTAATACCACATTACATCAAACGTATAACCAATATAAAATAAAAAACTAATCATTAAAATAATAATAATTATACTGACCCACATTAAAACTTTTAAAGTAGTTTTCCACCATTTTTTCTTCTTTTTCTTCGGTTTTAGTTCTGGTGGGAAAGCATCATCCAAACAGTCAAGTGCATCATTTAAAATTTCTTTATATTCCTCCTTTTTCACTTATCCTCCATTTCAGGCAATATACCAAATAAAATTATATTTGTCAAGTTTTATTTCTTTTATTTTTAGAAACCTTTACAGCAGTTCTGCGTCTATCAGCTATTTTTAATTTATCTCGTACAATTTTATTTGTCGTCTGCCTAATATTTGTATCCATCGTTGCTTTAATCTTCCAAGTTATTATCGGAAGTAAAAATGGAGTCAATACTTTGATTAAATCTAATATATTTTTTTGAGAAATAAAATTAATAATAGCCTTTGACGTAGTAACAGTTTCTCCAGCAACAACTCTAGCACTTTCCAACATTAATGCTGGTTCCCAAACACTTATATATCCCAAATAAATAAATCCTATTGACCCTAATATTAAAAATAAAAACCAAGTTCTATGATTGCTAATCCAATTAATCACATATCCTCTCCTAATATTTTTTTCTTAATAATTTAAGATTAGCACCAACCTTATCAACATCATATGATAATTCCATAGGAATCATTTTTTCTCCCATGAAAATCTGAATTTCAAATTCTTTTATTTTTATTAATTCTGTAAACATTTTTATCTCTTTTTCTTCTTTATTATACAAAATTATTTCAATGATCATTTCATAATCTTTGTATGCTCCTTCAATTTCAACATCATATAAAAGTTTAACAAACTCAGTTGTTTTTTCTATATTTACAATTTTGTGTTCTACTTTTTTAATTTTAGGATACTCTAACCCTCCAGCAAACACAAATGTTATGAAAATAATCGACAAAATAAATAAAAAAATTTTCATGTCTTTTTCCTCAAATTAATTTTTTTGGTATTACCTTTAAACTTACTAGCAATAATTGGAAGTAATAATGGAGTAAGAGCACCCATTATTGCTATAAAATTATCCGCTGTCGTATTGTTCTCAGCTGATGTTCTAGCAATTTTAATTTCTATATTGTCAATAGTTTCACTAATTTTTTCTATTTCCCATTTAAGCCGTTCCACCTTTAAATATAAATCATTTTCAATAGATAGTATTTTTTCGACTTCTCTTGTCACCCCACTGTCATCACTCATTGAAACAGAAGATCGAATTCCTTCAACTTCACCAAGTATATCCTCTATGCCTTCTTCAATCGATAAATTTTTTAATGAATCGCTTCTCACATTCTCAACAAATGGATTATATTCATTAACTATGGTTGTTGAAGACTGTTGGTCAGAAAAAATATCCCAAAGTCGTTCAAATGTATTCATATTATAGGCAACGACTAAAAATATAATAAATGAAACAACCCAAACAATTTTATTTACAGTAACTTTCATCTCTTATCTCCAAAAATAATTTTCTACTTATAAATATAAATAGTTAATTATTTTTGATACTCTGAAATGTATCTAATAATTTAATAATATCTTTTTTAATTATACATAACTTATTGTCAATAGATAAAATTTCTTTTTTTATGCTTATTACTTTAATGTACTGAATAAAAAAATATATCATAACACCAAAAAAGAAAATAGAAATCATAAAAAATATACAGACAAATAAAAAAAGTATATTTATCATTTTTCGTCTAGCGCCACAGAAGATTTAAGAATTTTTTCGTGTAATTTTTTCTTTAAATCATTAAGTTTTGCGTGAGGTGTATAATCAAAATTAACTTTAGCATTAATATTAAACTCCATATTAAATCCATTGACCCACTCTTGAAGATGATAATCCATAAATTGAAGAACAAGTTTTTTCGCATCACCTTCAATTGTAGTTCTTAATAATTTTTTAAACTGTTCTCTATCATTCCAGTTAATATCAAGTGCTTGAACAACTAAATTAGCAATTTCATTAACAAGTTTGAACTCAATATTGTTTCGTGGATTACAACTTATTTCGTTGCTTCCTGATTTATATTCTTCAGGATAAAAAATATCATTAACGTGGTTTGTCCGATGACGATATTTTTCATTTGGATTTCTTATGTTTTCAGATAAAGCCATATTAGTCTCCTTTTATAAAGATAATGTATCAAGATCATCAATATCATAAACACTTGAAAATAATGTTCTCAAATCAGATATCCAATCCACGCCATGATTTTTTAATATAACAAAAAAATCTTCAACATCATGAGATCGTATATGAAAATCCCAATTTCCACTCTTAGCATTCTGTACAGGAAACACATGTAATAATTCATGATACATTAAAATTTTCTTGCGATCATCATCTAATTTATTCCATAAATCACCGGAGACCTGAATTATATAATCACATTCTCCAAATAATTTTAACATCGGATTGGACAACATACAACGAGCAGCTGTTTTCTTATTAATTCCTGGAAAAACTAAAACATATTTAATTGTTGCTGGTTTCAAATCCATGTTTTTAGTAACCATGACTTCATCAGCAACTGCTTTTACTTCATCAGAAACTTCATATCGTTTCTTTTTAACTTCTAATACATCACTCATAAGTAACTCCTTTGTTTTATTTTTAAATAATTGATTGGTTTATAACTATATTCTTCCGCGAGATATTTCATCTACTGGTTTTATAACTTTTTTACTTATAGTTTTTTGTTTTTCATCTACTGTATATTCTTCTTTGGAAATTGGATGTATAAAGGTTATTATATCTGTTTTATAATCAGTAGTAATATTAACAAGTGCGGGCGTTCCACCAATATCTAATTTAATAAGTTTTCTATTCGGAGAAATTGTATTTGGTTGATAGTTATATTCCCAGTCATCCATTTCCAAACTTCTCAGTGATTCTTGTAAAAGGTCTTGTACCTGTCCAGTAATATTATCTCTACCATGATAATAATTAATAGTCATATCTAATTGGAATCCACCATCAAAAAAATTGTATATTTCGTCAGAAATATTAACAGTTGATTTTTTATCATCTTGACTTTTTATAAATGTTGAACCACTTTGTATTTGTTCTATTGTTAGCATAAGTTTTCTTTATATAAATATTTTTTCTATTATGAATTTCTCCTCAGCAATTTTATCATATGGCATTTTTATATCTTTTTCTCCAAACTCAATTGCTTCGTGAATAAATTGAATTTTAAATGCTATTTTAAGTTTAATATGTTCATTATCAATATATTCTTTAAAATAACGCAATAATTCTAATAATGCACGTAACTCAGAGCGCTCTTCCTGTGATAGAGTTTTTCCAAATAATAATGCATCTCTCGTATTTTGAATACGTAGTGCTGTTCTAAGTATAGATTTTGCCATAATTTATTCCTACTATTTAAACAATAATTAAATATAAAAGTTCCCTGTTCGTTCAAGTTTTTACATTTAGAAATATAGAATCCACAGTGGGACTCGAACCCGACATTTTCAGCTCCAATTACGGATAAAAGTTTAGGAAACTTCCCCGACTATGTGGACATATTCCGTTTCGATTTCTTGTCTAAGTGCTTCAAGAATAATTTGTTCAATTGTCTTTTTTTCTTTTTTAGCAACCATCTTACATTTATTATAAAGAATATCTTCTATCTCAATGGTTGCATACAATTCATTTGTTTTTTCATTTATTAAATTAATTTTTTTCATAATGTAACCCTCTTTATAAATATTAATTTATAATAAATTCATCGCGGTTTTATTTATAATTTTATAATAATCATTAAGATTTTTAGCATACAGAAACTTTTTTTCTATTATTTTTCTCGTATACCAACCATTTGTTCGAGGATTTAAAAATAAAACTCCAATAGATTTATATGGTTTATGAAATTGTTCTATCATTGCTGGTTTATCATCTAATAAATAATGAGCTCCAAATAATGTCTTTTTTCCTGTATATAAAATACTTATATTATCTTCGTCTGTAAATCCATTTTTTTGTAACCAATATGTTGTCGCTTCACGAGCAACATCAGTATATTGATGAGTTGAAATCACAATGTTAGCATCTGGAAAATCACATAAAATTTTTCTAATGTGTTTGTTCCATTCATCAGGATAAATGAGAGGGTTGGCTTTACCAAATGCTTCAAAACACATTTTTTCATTATTAAATAATTCTTCCCACATTAACGCATCTATTTTTTTTGAATCAGGGCCAAGTTTAAGTTGTTCCTCAAATCTCCATCCTCTAAACTTAGATACAGGCAAAATATATTTTTTATATTCAGGATATTTTTCGAAAAATACCTCGAATGCTTTATTATGAAAATCTCGCAATACTCCATCACAATCATAATGAATTGATAATTGCATTTTCTCCTTAAAACTCAAACTCATGTTTGGTGTTGGTTATAAAATAAGGCTGATAAATCTTGTATTCTAATTCAATGAGTTTTAAATCCTCACATTTAATTTCTTCATCGTTATTTATTTTACTAGAAATATATAATAACGGATTAACTTTATCACCCATTTCATTTAAACTTTGATCCGAAAAACCACAATTTAAATAAATAGAGATTATAGTTTCTCGTACAAGTCTATCTACTTTGTATAATATAATACTTTTAATTTTATTAGATAATATCATTATTTTTTATTTTATATTTAGACTTTATACTTTTAACGTACTCTGTAGCTTCTTCTATATTAAATAAATTTCCATCTTTTTTTACAATATTTTCTTTTACAAAATGAGTCGCTTTTTGTAAATTATTTTTTTCGTCTGTGTTTTCAAGAATTCCTCGTATTTTCCATTCAACAAATTCCTCGTATTTTATTCTTTTACCAGTCTTTTCTATTGAATCTTTTATCATTGATGTTTCTCGAAAATAATAATTTAATTTAATTTAATTATATCTTCTTTTGGTAATTTATCTTTATTTATAATTCTATCTTTAATTTCTAAAACATCTAAATAATTTTCAGGAAAAAGTAAATTGCTGTTAGTAAATTCATCTATTTCCATTGTTTTTTCCATTAATTCTATTAACTTTTCAACGTTTTGAAGAATACGATTTTTTTTAGAATTATTATTCATGTAATGATTTAATCCTCCAATCAGCAAATCTCCACCACGCAGGGTCTGAATTAACACCATTATATTCATAATTATAACATGGATTGCCAATATCATCTTGTAATTCACGTATCATTATAATGGCTTCTTTTATATCACCAGCATAAAGCCGACGAACAATTCTATCATACTCAAGATATGCTAATGTACTTTTACTATAGCGATCAGAAAAGCAATTCGTCTTGAATTTTTTATTTCGCATACCAACTATTCTGTTAATGGCATGCATCCTTTTACCAGGATGCCCATCCTCCAAATCTTCAATAATTTCGTCAAGTATTATAAAAGCATACATATTATTTCTCCTCTTCTTTTTTATCACAACTCCTGCCGTTTCTTGAATCAAGAACTTCCATAGTCATTAAATTTGTTAGCACACCCATCCGTTCTCGATAAGAGCTGGATTTCTCGTTATTGCATATATAAATTTTATTCATTAATATACTGTCAGCTGGCATCTGAGTGGTTTCTAAGTGTTTGTTATATTTACATCCTATACAACTATATTTATTCATTTTATTATTCTTTCTCTTCTTTTTCATCAGTAGGTTTTTTAAGCATAAGTTCATGTTGTTTATTTCTCATCGATTCTACATCAACATCATGAACAATATTAACACGAGCAACAACAGCAATATAAAATGGATTACGCCATGTCCATGATTTTTTAATATTTTCAACTTTATATTTTTTATATAATAATTTTAGAGCTTTCCTTGCTCCAAATAAGGGGAAAATAAAAGAAAAGTCAAACGTTATATCTTTTTGAACTACTTTATTTTGCATCATTTTTTTGTCTCCAACTCCATTAAAAACTTTTCCGCATTTCTTTTTGCAGCTGATGAAGTTTTCCATTTTCCTATTCCATTTACCACAACATCTTTTCCATCAACCTTTGCATAGTAATGAACACCATTTGGCCACTTAATAATTTCTATAGCATTATTTTTTGGAAAAATTAATTTTGGTGATTTAATTGTATTTTCAATAATAAGTCCATCACCAAAACAAAAAAATGAACCTTCTTGATTAAGATACAAAATATCACCCCGTTGTAAAGCTTCCAGTTTTGGTTTTAATAAGCTTGCTTCATACATAACTAATGCTTTTAACAGAGAAATTTCATTTCCAGAAATTGCTTCCATTAAACAAATTTGTTCTATAACAATTGACGGATTATTAAACCAATGCCCTTCTATGGGATATTCTCTGTTTTCATTATTTTTTATTCTTTGAAGATGAGAATCCATTCCCTGTTTAATAAGTTTTGAATGAAATTTTTTATGATATTCCATTAATGTTTTTTTGCTGTCGAGTTTTAGCCTATATCCATATTCAAGGGGCTTGACTAACTTATAACCATTAAGAATATCCATTTTTATTTTGTCAAATTGATACATTTTAAACCACCGTATTTTGCATATTTAGTAAACCTCTTTAATTTATTACAAGACTTTTTAATCTCTGAAGAAAACTTTTAGTAATTATAATTTTGGGCCTGTATGAATCAAAAATTTCTCCATTAGCAATTTTAGCAAGCTGTCCAGCATATTTCATAATTTTTTTCTTTGTCAATTCAAGTTGTTTAATGGTGAGATATCCATTTTTCATAAAAAACGTAGCAAACCTGCTCATAATATAAGCATCACAACCACTAAAACCAATATTATTCCGATATCTAACATCTTCTACCATTTTTTCATCATCAGTCTGTAAATGATAAATACAAAGCAACCCACGAAGAACAGCCACATTGTTGGTTTTAAGTATTTCTTTAATACTTTCTTTTGTCCATTGATTAGTATTTTTTTTCACAACCTTTACTCCTTTAATCTATTACAGGCAATATACAAAATATAAAAGTAAAAGTCAAGAAAAATGTATACTTATTATACGACTGAAATGAACTACAAGTTCCCTATTTTTTGTATATTACATCGGCTATGATAAATCGCATATCCACAATTCCAAATTATCTGATCAAAATCAATTTATATTTTGTAACTTTTTATAAATATTCACGTATATTAATATAACAAAAGAAAGGAGAACATAAAATGATTAATACTATTATCGTCGGCTTGATAATTCTGGCAATAGCAGTTCCTTTTGGTTATATGGTCATTGATGTTATATGTGACATATCAAAACGAGTTTTCAATGTTAGCAAACCTTACGCACTTTTACTACTTAACAAACTTTTTTAAGGAGATAATAATATGGAATTTTTAGTACCCGTTGCATTCTTCGTTCTCGTTGGTTGGATTGTTAAAATTGTGTCTGATAATAAGATTCGTACACGTGCATTAACAAATGGTAATGTTAAAGAAAGCATTAAACACCTTTGGGAAAACTCTTACGCAAATAAACCCCTCCAAAATATAAAATGGGCGTTAATCTTTGGTGGACTTGGTTTAGTAATACTTCTTGCCCACGCTTTCGCCTTAGCTGAAGCCGTAGCCATTGGTTTTGCTTTTATTATCGTAGCCGTTGTTTTAGTTGTTTACTATTATATTACAAAAAAGAAATAAGAATTTTTAATGAAGCGCCTCTTCAAGGGGGCGCTTTTATTTCATTTTTTCAGCAAGTGCATCTTTTTCTGCTTGCTCTAGTTTATAATAATGAGAATAATGGTTTTTAATAGCGCCAAATAAATCATCAAGATTTTCAAAATACATTTCGGTATAACCATCTTCAATCGCTCCAGCTCCACATCCTTTAGTAAAATAGGCGGAAGAAATCATTATGTAACCATTGTTAATTCTGTTTATTTTAATCATTGATAGTACCTCCTGTTATTGTTTAATAAACCTCATTAACACGCACTAACACGCACTAATTTTTCAACATCATCATAAATATCATAAAGAAATTCTTCTTACCCTTTCATGATTATTTTATGTACACAGAATATAACAAATTCAGGCATAAAAGTCAAGTAAAATAATTTATTTGAAAAGTGATACAAACTTATCAAACATTGTTTTGTCAACTGAAAAGAAATATCCATTATTTAATTCCAACCAACCCTTGATTAAAGAATGTTCGGGAATATCTGAATCATCCCAACTATATTTTTTAATCAATCCATCTTTTAACATTACTGATTCTTTAGTATAAAATTCATTGTTTCGAGAATTAATAGCCCATGCTTTTATTCTTTTCTCTACTTCGTCTTTCCATTCTTCACGACAAAATAAATAAACATTACCATGCTTGGTTTCTATTTCAAATGTTTTATACTGCTTTGCATTTTTAAAAATTATGGTTAATACTTCGGGAACTGCTCCCCACTCAAATTCGGCTGAACCCATATAATCAAAACGAAAAATGGTACTAATAAGTTCCATTGCCTGTTTGCTCATTCCTCCATTTACCAACCCTCCACCAAACGTAAATGCACCTGCACATTTTGCCATTGGTTTATCTTTAGGAAATGGCGCTTTTAACCTTTGAACTAAATATGAATTTTCCATTTATTTTTCTCCTATATTATTATTAACTTAGAAATAAAAAGTATTAAAAACGCTAAACAAAACCACCACAATAATATTATAAATCCTGTTTTATTCCATTCGCCCGCCGTGGCTTCTCCCAACATCATTATCGGGAATGGAAATATTAATGATATAAATGCAATTGCTAATGATTGTAAAAATATTATAAATATTTCTAACATTTTATACCTCCTCAGGAAAATTTAATTCAGCCTCATCACCTTTATAATATTTTGCCCACTTATCATAATTGCGAGCAGCTTTTACGTCGTCATCGGTGTAAAGTAAATTTCGAGTCTTTCCATACGCTGTTATACAAACAACCCATTTAGCTTTACGGTATGGATTAAAAGGATTATCTGAATTCTCATATACTCCCCTATATTTTGGATGTTTAGACATAATATCTCCTAACTATTAATGTTTTCTCTCTACGTGTTCTCGTTTATCTAAAATCTTTTTTATTTTTATACGATAATTATTATATCGTAAATACGTTTGAAATTCACTAGTGTCTTCATCATAGATTTCAGAAATAGCGCAACCACAACCGCAACCACAAGCCGACAACCCTGATGTTGTCTTTCTTATTTTTTTATAATACTGTAATAACCGCTTTGTATTTAATTTACTCAACTCAGCAGTCGTTAATAGCTTTTCCTGTTTTTCTGTCACCAATAACATTTATAATTTCCTCTTCTTTGTTAATACTAATTTACTAAAATAAAACTTAAAAGTCAACTCTTTTTATATTTTTTGAGTCGAAAATAATTTGTTTAATTCTTTAGCAAGTGGAACAATTTCAGTAACATTTATGTTTCTTGCTTCTTTACCATACATATATTTAAAAGTATTTAAATTATGTTCATTGT
>Ga0307377_10004364_pt1 | contig 15503 bp, 10 predicted proteins | sample TR3MG_FD_202535 | JGI IMG/M metagenome (GOLD analysis project Ga0307377, IMG submission 202535) | Soil microbial communities from Risofladan, Vaasa, Finland - TR-3 | ecosystem: Environmental > Terrestrial > Soil > Coastal area > Acid sulfate soil | place: Finland: Risofladan, Vaasa | collected... | reverse complement strand
CCCGCGACGCCTGGTTCTTCCGCGTCGAGGCGATGGCTCGGCCCTACGAGACCAATATCGATTTCGACATGGCCAACCGGGACAAGATGACCATCTTCATCAACTACCGGGTGCTCGACTACGACGGCAAGTTCATCGGCGCCACCGGCGTCGGGCTGGCGCTCGACACCATGAGCCGGCTCATCGACAGCTACCAGCGCCGCTTCCAGCGCAGCATCTATTTCGTCGATCCCGCCGGCAAGATCGTGATGGCCGGCAAGTCGATGCGGCGGGCCGGCGGCTCGATCCGCAGCCTGCCCGGCGTCAGCGGCATCGCCGGCGCCATCCTGAACGGCAGCGTCACCCCGACCCACCTCGAATACGGCCTGAACCATGCCAGCATCCTGGTCACCTCGCGCTTCATCCCCGAACTGGGCTGGTATCTGGTGGTGGAGCAGGACGTGGCCGACGACGTCAGGCCGGTCCAGCGTGTGCTGGTGATGAACCTGGCGATCAGCGCGCTGGTGACCCTGCTGATACTGGGCATCACGCTGTACGCGGTCAAGCGCTACCAGAGGCGCCTGGAGCGCGCCGCGACGACCGACGCGCTGACCGGCCTCAACAACCGGCAGGCGTTCGAGATCCTGGTGCAGCAGGCGATCCACGAATTCGGGCGCTCGAAGCAGCCGCTGTCGATGATCCTGTTCGATATCGATCTGTTCAAGCAGGTCAATGACAGCTTCGGCCATCTCGCCGGCGATCGCGTGCTGGAGGAGATCGCCAGGATCGCCAGAAGCGTCGTCCGCGAGAGCGACGTGCCCGCCCGTTGGGGCGGCGAGGAATTCCTGGTCCTGCTGAAGAACTGCCCCCTCGAACAGGCGGCAGCCCTGGCCGACAAGCTGCGTCTGGCGGTGGCCCGCCAGCGCTTTGCGCTGGCCTCGCCCGACGTGCCCATCACGGTCAGCCTGGGCGTCGCCCAATATCGGGAAGACGAGACGCAGAACGACTTCTTCATGCGCGCCGACGTCGCGCTCTATCGGGCCAAGCGCGCCGGACGCAATCGCACCGAAGTGTTCAGCGAGGCCGAGTCCGCCTGAGTCCTTCCGCGCGCCCGGACCGCAAAGGCTCAGTTCATCAGGCCCCTCAACAGGCTATCGACTTCCTTCTGGGACAGGCGCTGGTCGTCGGTGGTGCCGCCGACCTCGACCACGATGATGGCGCCGACCAGCGCCTTCATCGCCTTGCGCAGCGCCTGACCGGCGAGATCCTGAAATTCCTGGGCGACGATGATGTTGGTCAGGTGGCCGCCGATGCCGCGCAATGCCGCCTCCAGATCCCTGCGGCTCCAGTCCCTGCCGAGCGTGTCCAGCGAGCTGACGACGAGCTGCTTCGCGGACTCGGCTTCGGCGAGCGACTTGTCGGCGGCGTCGGCGGTCATGCGCTCGACGTTGCCGAGGATCACCGACACCTGCTTGGGGTTGCCGGCCGAGGTCTTGCCCAGCCCCGCCGCCGCCTTGTTCAGCTCCTTGGCCAGCGACTTGAGTTCGGAGAGCACCTGGCCGGTTGATTGCGTCGGCTTCTTCTTCGCGGTCTTCCTCGCCGCAGCCTTGATGGGCGCCGGCTTCTTCGCGACGATCTTCTTCGCCGCCGGCTTGGCGGCGACCTTCGTTCCTTTGCTCGCTGCTTTCATCCACCCCCCCTTGTGAAGTCCTGCCTGCCGCGCCCGCTCCCGGCGCCCGACGGTGAACTTATCAGCAAATCGGCAATTGCGCCAATTTCGCGTCGCCGCCCGCGTCACGGCTCGGTTCGCCCCAAGCGCCGAGCGTGTTCGGCCGTTCGCCGCCGAGGCTCATGCGCACGAACTTCGCGCTCACGGGGTTTGCCGGGGCGCGGTCGAGGACGCCGGGGGCGACCGCGAGGATGCCCGCGCGCGTCTGCGGGTCGGCAGCCGCGCGCGCGAGCGCCTCCGGATCGGTCCACACCACGGCGCCGGCGGCGATCTGCAAATAGATGCGGCCGCTGTCCTGTTCGGCGAAGTGGATCTCGGCCAGCCGCCGCGCGCACTGGACCATGAAGCCGGTGTTGCCCGCCGCTGCCGGGTCGCGGCTGCCTTCCCGGTAGAGCTCGTCGGGCGCGCCGGCGTTGATATTGACCTTGCAGAAGCGGTCGACGTCGAGCATCGATTTGACGTCGAGCACGAACATCCTGCCGTTCCAGCCGAAGGCGGCGGTGCGCGGCGATTCCCCGAGGGGCACGCCGTTGTCGAGAAACTCGTAGTGCACGCGCATGTCCTCGCGCTGCGCCCAGGTGAAGAACAGCTGCGGCATCCCGGAGTAGGCCTCGACGCTGTGCGCGAGCAGGTCGTCCACGGCCTTGTAGCGACCGACGTCGAGACCCCTTTGCCAGGCGCGTTCGACGATATCCTGGGGCGAGGTGATCATGAAGAAGAGGTGAACGATGTGGCCGAAGCGGGTCAGGAGATTGCTTCCGGCCTGGACCGAATCGTGGGCGAAGCTGTCGAAGCGGAAGCGGTCGATCAGGAGATGCGACATGCCCCCTTGTTCGGCCTTTTGCGCCATGTAGCGATCGAGCTTGTGGTCGATGATCCTGAGCTCTTCGCCGCTCAGGGCGCCGCCGTAGCGGTAGTCGGCGCCGAGCGAGGCATAGTCGAGCAGCTGCTTGCGCCAGATGTCCGGGCTGATCAGCGCGAACTCGTCCCACGAGACGCCGATGCGGCGGGCCAGTTGTTTCTGCAGCGGGCGCAGCGTGCTCTTGCCGGAGGCGGAGGGACCCTTGGTGTTCATCACGAAGGGGTGTTCCTGGGCGGGCAGCAGACGATAGCCCTCGCGCGATGCGGCCCTGATCAGATGCGGCTCGATCAGATGGCCGATTTCCTCGCTGCCATAGTCGTTGCAGGCAAGGTCGAGGGCGATGGCGGCGAGCAGTTCGGGCGTGCCCCAGGGCCGGCCGTGACGCTTCCGTAGCGCCGTCGCGACCCGCGCCAGGGCCAGGCAGGCGGCGGCTTCCAGCCGGTCGAGGCCGGCGCTGGCGCGCGCTTCCCAGCGCTCGGTCTGCTCCGCGGCGAGTGATGCGAAGGCGGCGGCCGGCGCTGCAATGGCGCCCGCTTCCGGGCTGCGGCGCAACAGACTGCGAGTCAGGCCGCGGAACAGAGAAAATGGGCCGCTTTTTTCCGGGACCGGAGCGGGCGCGGCCGGTGCCGCGAGCTCGGCAGCGATCGTCGCGGCGAGTCGCCGCCTTGCGGTATCGTAGGCGGCGGCGATGGCGTCCATCTCCGGTTCGATGTGGCGGGAGAGGATCGTCCCGGTCATCCGGCGGAAGTTGATGCCCAGATCCTCGTAGCGCGACCCGTCGGGCACCGAGAAGTTGGCGGTGACCCGGATCAGGAGCTCGTGCAGCACCAGCCGCTGCGGCCGGAAGCTCACCAGTTCGGACAGGTCGAGACCGGTGAGGTCGGCGCGCTCCAAGGCGTCCTCGACGCTGGTCGACACATTCTCGGTCCGAAAGATGGTCGCCAGCGGCAGCAGGCGACGCGGGATCTGCGACTGGATGCCCGGGTTCCAGGGTCCCAGCGGCAAGACCGGGGAGGCTGGCGCGGTGGTAGCGCTGGCAGTGGCGGGAGATAAGAGGACGGGATTCAAGCCTGCGGTTCCGGGACTGGGACGGTACAACATCATATCGCGGCCTGCCGGCCGCCGCGCTGTGCGAAAATGGGTCACCTTCCGGGATCCGTCCGAGATGCTCGATTCACTGATTGCACAAGTCACCCCGCTCGACTGGACCGCGCTGGCCTGGTTCCTGGTCTGCTGGATGGGTTACGGCTGGTACGCCGAGCGCGGTGCCCGCGCCGCCCGCGGCCTGGTCGGGGTGAGCCACACGCTCCGGCTGGCGTGGGCGCGCGAGATGCTCGGGCGCGAGGTGCGCATCGTCGATTCGGCGCTGGTCGGCAACCTGATGCGCAGCGTCTCCTTCTACGCCAACACCACGATCTACATCGTCGCGGCCTTGATGGCGCTGTGGGGCGCGATGGACAAGGCGATCCTGGTGACCGCCGATCTGCCCTTCGCGCGCGAGACCGGGCGCACGCTGTGGGAGAGCAAGCTCCTGCTCCTGATCGCAGTGTTCGTCTTCTCCTACTTCAAGTTCAGCTGGTCGCTGCGCCAGTTCAACCTGCTCTCGATCCTGATGGGCGCCGCACCCGCGACGACGGAGACGGAAGTGCGGCGCGAGCGCTTCGCGCAGCGGCTGGCGGCGGTCAATACCCTGGCCGGCGACGAATTCAACCGCGGCGTCCGCGCCTACTATTTCGGCCTGGCTGCGCTCGCCTGGTTCGTCCAGCCCTGGCTGTTCCTGACCGTCACCACCCTGGTCGTGGCCGTGCTCTACCGCCGCGATTACGCTTCGCATACCCTGGCGGCGCTGCGCGACGGCTGAGAGTCGTGCAGCGCGGCACTAAATACCGGACCCACAAAACAGCGATGCAAACTCTCGTAATTCTCTCTACCTTGTCTAGTATTACAACCGCCTTGGGCGTTGGCGTTGCTGCATACCAGTTGCGCGTAACGCGAAAGCAAAATGTCACGGCTTTCGAAGACTCTCTCACAGTACAGTACCGCCAAGTAGCATCTACCCTTCCGCTGAGGGCGTTACTCGGCGAGTCTCTCACTGACGGAGAGCACAAATATTATCTACCTTTCTTTTATCGCTATTTCGACCTTTGCAACGAGCAGGTATTCCTTCACAAGACCGGCCGTATTACGGAGAGCACTTGGGAGTTCTGGAAAGATGGAATCCTGACGAACCTCCGCCGCCCCGCATTCGCAAGAGCCTGGGTGGAAATCGCAAACCGTGCAAAGGATGACTTTGATGAACTAAAATCGCTCTATAGGCCGACGATGTAGCAACTTCTCAGATACCGCTCAGAAAAGGCATGACTGCTATAAGTCTGAGCTGGAAAACGCCGGTTAGGCGCATGTTCCGGTACGGGAGCTAAGACCAGTAGGAGTTGCTAATCACAATTCGTCGAAATAATCGATCCCATAACGGTCGACGTGCAAGAGACTGAATTGTTATTCTTATCCATGCCCTTGTTAAACCCATCCAAAGCCGCGTTCAATAGTAACAATGCATCGGATAAATCGGACGACCCAGATGACCCAGCCGAATTACTATTAGAAGCAAGGTCTGCGGCCGGAACTGGTTGACCAATGCTCACAAGCATCTTCTGCGCCTCAGGAATGCCATATCTTGCGGCAAGATTCAACTCGAACATCGCTTCAGCCCTGTTATGCAGGCAATCATTATAAATAATGCTGTAAAGCATCGCTTCATAGCCACCATCGTGCTCAATGTTGCTGTTATTAACTTCAAGAAAGGCATTGTTACATTGTCCAGTTTTTAAGTAATTGCTGAAACGTGTGTGGTTAAAGTTGCTAGTCGTTGCGCAACCTGACACAGCAAACGCAAAAAAACAAAAACAAAGCCGATATAGTTTTCCTTTCATTGTTACCTCCACTATCAAATGAGGAAAGTAAGGAAAGAGGCCATGCTCGGCGCTTACTTGCGCAGGCGTCGGTTATTTAGGCGACAAGCCCATACTTGAAATCCGGATGAATACTGGGCATGTTGTCGCTCTACATACCGATTTCTGAGTAAGGGGTAAATCCTGACGTGATTCACGAAATAGGCTGATTCGATGAATGATAAGGTGGAGTTGCCAAACAACCATCCATCACCCGAGGAGGCAGCCCAGGTGAATCCTAATCCCAGTACGTGTATGTGGCAACAACGACGTATTCGCGAGCTTGCTCGCGACAGTGATGTCCTGCGGACATCTACGGGTTCTACGCCGCTACGCGGCATAAGAGCCCGTAATCGCCCTGCGGGCGAAACGGGCTCTAATATGTTTCGACGTGGTAGCGGCTGTGTTCCTTCAGCCGTGGCAGCAGCGCTTCCCAGTCCTCGCCGTGGTTGCGGCAGATGTCGCGGAAGGCTTCATCGACGCCGCGCTCCATGCCCTTCAGGCCGCAGATGTAGATGTAGCAGTTGTCGTCCTTGAGCAGGCGAACGACGTCCTCGTGGCGCTCGCGGATCTTGTCCTGGACGTACTGCTTGGGCTGGTCGGGTACGCGCGAGAAGGCGAAGTTGATGTCGATCAGCTCCTTCGGCAGTTTCGCGAGATTGCCGAAGTAGGGCAGCTCGCCCGCCGCCCGGGCGCCGAAGAACAGCATCAGACGGCCGCCCTCGTTCAGCGACTGGCGCCGCCGACGGCGCTCGGTCATCGCCCGCATCGGCGCGCTGCCGGTGCCGGTGCAGATCATCAGGAGCGAGGAACCCGGATGGTTGGGCATCAGGAAGCTGGTGCCGTAGGGGCCGCAGACCTGGACCCGGTCGCCCTTGGTCAGATCGCACAGATAGTTCGAGCACAGGCCGCGGACCGGCCGGCCCTCGTGGTCTTCGGTGACGCGCTTGACCGTCAGCGACAGATTGTTGTAGCCGGGGCGTTCGCCGTCCCGGGGGCTCGCCACCGAATACAGGCGCATGGTGTGCGGCCGGCCCAGTTCGTCGCTGCCGGGCGGAATGATGCCGATCGATTGTCCCTCCAGCACCGGGAAGGCGATGCTGGAGAAATCCAGCACGATATGGCGGATGTCCGAGGCGGCATCGTGAGCGGTGATCCGGTGGTTGCCCGAGACCGTGGCCAGCGTCGGCTGCTGCGGCGAGAACAGGTTGGTGTAGGGATGCGCCGCGGACCACGGCGGCGTCGCCGGCCCGCCCTGTCCGGCCTGGGCGATCTCGGTGATGCGCGAGACCTCCGCCGGCGTCTCGCCCGCCGCACTCTCCTGTCCGGTCACCGGCGCCGGCAGCGTATCCCAGGACAACTGCTCGGCCAGGGTGTAGGCCCGGTCCCGGGCGACGTTGCGGTAGTTGTCGATGGCGCCGGTCGGGCAGGGGCCGATGCAGTCATTGCACCAGTTGCAGATCTCGAAGTTCACCACGTAGTTGCGCGCATCGTGGCTGATCGCGTCGATCGGGCAGCTCTCCTCGCAGGTGTTGCAGCGGATGCAGATCTCCGGATCGATCAGGTGCTGGCGGACGAGTTCGGTCATTTTCGGCTCCGCCGCGCGCTCAGTTGAAGCGCACGTACTCGAAATCCACCGCCTGATTGTTGATGCCGCGGCCGGGCGGGGAGATCCAGTTGGCGAACTTGCCCGGTTCGGTGACGCGGCCCATCAGCGAGTGGATGAACAGCCGGTCCTCCTCGCTGGGCATCCAGCTGCCGTGCTTGTGCGTCCACTCGGCTTCCGACAGGATCTGGCCTTCCGGGCTGATGTGGTGGCCGGCGAACAGGCCGATCTTGCGGTTGAAGCCCTTGTGCGGCAGGACGAACTTGAAGGGGATGCCGAGCTTGGCCGGCACCTTGTTCCAGCGGTCTATGCCCGCCTGCACGTCGGCCACCCAGTCGTCGCGCAGGCGCTCGTTCAAGACCGTGACCGCCTGGGCGTGGCGGGTCACGATCTGCTCATTGACGACGTCCATGAAGGCGTATTCGGTGCCCTCCAGGCTGTGGTCGTCGGAAATCTTGCTCTCCTCATAGCGGCCCTTCAGGCCGTTGGTGTAGAAGGACGCGGCGTTGGAGGAGATCTCGGCGCCGTAGAGATCGCTGGTGACGCTGTAATGGAAGTTCAGATACTTCTGCAAGGTGGGCAGGTCGATCACGCCCAGCGCGCGCAGCTTGGCGGCGTCGTCGGTCTTGTGCTGGTTCATCGCCTCGCAGGTGCGCTGGATGATCCGGGCAATGCCAGATTCGCCGACGAACAGGTGGTGCGCCTCCTCGGTGAGCATGAAGCGGCAGGTGCGGGAGAGCGGATCGAAGCCGGATTCGGCCAGGGCCGCCAACTGGAACTTGCCGTCGCGGTCGGTGATGAAGGTGAACATGAAGAAGGACAGCCAGTCGGGGGTGCGCTCGTTGAAGGCGGTGAGGATGCGCGGATTGTCGGCGTCGCCGGAGCGGCGTTCGAGCAGCGCCTCGCCCTCCTCGCGGCCGTCGCGGCCGAAGTGGGCGTGGAGCAGATAGACCATCGCCCAGAGGTGGCGGCCTTCCTCGACATTGACCTGGAACAGGTTGCGCAGGTCGTACAGCGACGGGCAGGTGAGCCCGAGGTGGCGCTGCTGCTCGACCGAGGCCGGCTCGGTGTCGCCTTGGGTGACGATGATGCGGCGCAGGGTCGAGCGGTACTCGCCCGGCACCTCCTGCCAGGCCGCCTCGCCCTTGTGGGCGCCGAAGCCGATCTTGCGCTCGGCCTCGGCCGGCGCCAGGAAGATGCCCCAGCGGTAGTCGGGCATCTTGACGTAGTCGAAGTGCGCCCAGCCCTTGGCCTCGACGCTGATCGCGGTGCGCAGATAGACGTCCATCATCTGCGACTTGTCCGGGCCCATCTCCGACCACCATTGCAGGAAGGCCGGCTGCCAGTGCTCCAGCGCCCGCTGCAGCACTCTGTTGCCGGAGAGATCGACGTTGTTGGGGATCTTCTCGGAATAATTGATGTTCATGTCACGCTCCTTTGGTTACACGCGTTCCCAGTTGAACTGGGACTTGTTGCCGCTGCCATAGACCTTCAGCGCGCCCTTTTCGCCGACCGCGTTGGGGCGCTGGAAGATCCAGTTCTGCCAGGCGGTGAGGCGGCCGAAGACCCGGGTGTCCATGGTCTCGCGGCCGGCGAAGCGCAGATTCGCCTCCATCCCGGTCAGGGCGTCGGGAGACAGGCTGGTGCGCTCCTCCAGCGCGATGCGGATCTCGTCGGCCCAGTCGAGCGCGTCGGGGGTGAAGGTGACCAGTCCCAGCCCTTTCACTTCTTCCGCGTCCAACGTCCGGCCCATGGCCGCCCGTGCCGCTTCGACCGGCGCCTGCTCCTCGACGAAGCGCGTACTCAAGCGGGTGAGTTCGTTGTTCATGGCGAGCGGGCCGAAGTTCATCTTCGATAACGCGACCCGCGGCGCGTTTTCCTCGCCGGAGTCGAGCAGGTAGCTGCGGTCGGCGGCGAGCGCCACCTCGAACAGCGTGCCGGCGAAGCAGGAGCCCGGTTCGATCAGGGCGAAGATCGAGCGCGAAGAGACGTCGATGCGGCGCAGCACCCGGCGCAGGAAATTCACGGTCTCGCGCACCAGCCAGTCGCTGGCGTGATCCGCCAGCGCCGCGTCCATTGCCAGCATGGCGGCGACGTCGCCCTGCGAGCGGAACACCCAGGTGCCGACCTCGAGATCGTTGGTGCGCAGCATCAGGATGGCGTCGTCCAGCTCGCGCGCGAACTTGAGCGCCCACCACTGGTCTCCGGCCGCATGGATCGCGGCCAGGCTCCGCGGCTCGTCGCCACCCGGGCCCTTGAGGGTGAAGTCGGCGATGCGGCGGCTGCGGTCGATGGCGACGTCCACCGTCTCGTAGTGGTAGCCAGACGCGTCGATGCGCCGCTGCAAGGGCGTGAGCGCGACGCCGGCGCCGCCCGGGCGGTCGGACAGGGCGGCGAGTTTTTCAGCGTGCTGCTCGACCATATTGGCGAACTGCTGCGGCTTGGCAGCGTCGTCGATCAGCTTCCATTGCCTGGCGCGTTCGGCGCGCACGCCCTCCGAGGTGGTGGAGAACACGTCGGCCAGGTCGCGGCGCACCCGGCGCTTGTCTACCAGCCGGGTCAGGCCGCCGGTGCCGGGCAGCACGCCCAGGAGCGGCACCTCGGGCAGGGAGACGGCGGTGGAGCGGTCGTCCACCATGACGATCTCGTCGCAGGCCAGCGCGAGCTCGTAGCCGCCCCCGGCGCAGGCGCCATTGACCGCGGCTAAGAATTTTAGGCCGGAACTGCGGCTCGACTCCTCGATGCCGTTCCTGGTCTCGTTGGTGAATTTGCAGAAGTTCACCTTCCAGGCGTGGGAGGACAGGCCGAGCATGTAGATGTTCGCGCCCGAGCAGAACATCCTCGGCTTGCCGCTGGTCAGCACCACGGTCTTGACCTCGGGGTGCTCGAAGCGGATGCGCTGCAAGGCGTCGTTGAGTTCGATGTCGACGCCCAGGTCGTAGGAGTTGAGCTTCAGCTTGTAGCCGGGCCGGATGCCGCGGTCTTCCTGGATGTCGAGGGTCAGGGTGGCGACCTTCCCCTTGAAGGCCATCTTCCAGTGCGCGTAGCGCGAGGGGTCGGTGTCGTAAGTGACGAGGTCGGGCTTCATGCGTTCTCCTGAGACTGGCAAGACGGGCGCTAGGGCGGTCGGTGATGCCGTTCGCTGATGTCAGAAAATCTGACGTTAGAAATATAATGCACTATATATTTCACTTAAGAAATATTATACACGTTTTGCAGCTGTTTCAAGCTTTCTTTGACGCTGTAGCCCGAGGTGTCGATGGCGGCGTCGGCGAGCCGGTAGAGCGCATCGCGCTCCTCCAGGATGTGGCGCAGGTCGGCCATCGCCTGTTCGCGTCCGGTCATCGGCCGCAGGTCGCCCTGGGCGATGACGCGCTCCATGTGGTCTTCGGACGAGGCTTTGAGCCAGATCGTGAAGCAGGCGGCGCGCAGCGTCTCAAAGGTGTCGGGTTCGGTGACCAGGCTGCCGCCGGCCGCGATCACGGCGCGCGCGTGCAATTCGATCACGTTCTCCAGGCAGCGCCGCTCCATCCGCCGGTAGGCCGCCTGGCCATAGAGCGAGAAGACTTCCGAGAGCGGCACGCCGGCTTCGCGTTCGATCTCCTGGTCCAGTTCGACGAAGGGCACCTTGAGCTTGTCCGCCAGGGCGCGGCCCAGGGTGGATTTGCCGGCGCCGCGCAGGCCGATCAGGGCGATGCGGTTGTGCCGCTCGCCGGGATCGAGTTCGCCGAAGGCGGAGACCAGGATGCCCCTGGCCTGCAGCAGCCGCTTGGGCGACAGCCGCTCCAGATAGCGCGTGAGCAGCGTCAGCTCGACCGAGTGCTCGCGCTCCTCGCGCAGCAGGTCGGGCAGCGACAGGCTGAGCGCCTGCGCGACCTGGCGCAGGAGCAGGATCGAGATGTTGCCGTGGCCGCCCTCGAGCTGGGCGAGGTAGCGCTCCGAGACGCCGGAGCTGGCGGCGAGCGCCTTGCGGCTCATGTTCAGCCGCGCGCGGGTATCGCGTACGCGGGCACCGAGTTGCTGCAAGTATTGTTCGTCCTGCTGGGCATTGGCCATGGCGTTTGGGTGATGAGTGGGCGGCGAGTGGTGGGTGACTGCATTATACCGCTTGAGTTTTGGACTGTGAGCACTATAATGTCTGACCGAAACCGGTGGGGGAGGGACCGCGCAATGTCAGAAATCAAGCCCGAAGTCGCGAACCTGGCGACGCCCGAGGCATTCGCCCGGTTGGTCTCCCAGGTGACCCGTAAGATCGCCGGCCGCCCGCTCGATGCCGCGCTCGCCGGCTTCCTCGATGCCGAGTTTCCCGCTTCGGGCGCCGTCTTCCAGGATATCTTCGCCGCCTGCCAGGCGGGCATCAAAGCCGGCTGGATGTGCGCGCGCGAAGCCGGCGGCATCAAGTACGGCCGCGTGATCAAGCCCTCGCCCGCGACCGACGGATTCTCGGTGGACGTGGTCGAGATGGAGAACGTCGCGGGACCGCACCACCGTCATCCCAAGGGCGAGATCGACATGATCATGCCGCTCGTAGGCTCGCCGAGATTCGACGGCCACGGCCGCGGCTGGTTCGTCTATGGGCCGGGGAGCGAGCATCCTCCGACGGTTGCCGGCGGCCGCGCCCTGGTGCTCTACCTGCTGCCCGACGGGGCGATCGAATTCACCAAGTGACGCCGGAGAAACGACGATGCCCAAACTGAGCAGTGCCGACCACAGACTGAGCCCGCCGGAGGTCATGATCCCGCGCGACTACAACGCCGCGCACGATCTGGTGGCGCGCAACCTCGCGGCCGGGCGGGGCGCCAAGACCGCCATCATCGACGATGCCGGCAGCTACAGCTACGCCGAGCTCGCTGACCGCGTCGATCGCTGCGCCAACGTCCTGACCGGATTGGGCCTGGCGCAGGAGGACCGGATCATGGTCTGCCTGCTGGATTCCATCGACTTCCCCTCGGTCTTCCTGGGCGCGATCAAGGCGGGCATCGTGCCGGTGGCGACCAACACGCTGCTCACCGGCGCCGACTACGACTTCATGCTCGGCGACTCGCGCGCCAAGGCGCTGGTGGTCTCAGAGGCGCTGTGGCCGCAGTTCGCGACTATCGTCGCGAAGCAGAAGGCGCTGCGTCACGTGATCGTCAGCGGCAAGGATGGCCACGGCCAGCCGCTCTTGTCCACATTGATGGCGGGGGCCGCGAGCGAGTTCGAGGCGGCGCCCACGACCTCGGATGACCCCTGCTTCTGGCTCTATTCCTCGGGCTCGACCGGCGCGCCCAAGGGCACCGTGCATCTGCATTCGCACCTCATCCAGACCGCCGAACTCTACGCCCGGCCGATCCTGGGCATCCGCGAGGAGGACGTGGTGTTCTCCGCGGCCAAGCTGTTCTTCGCCTACGGCCTGGGCAACGGCCTGACCTTCCCGATGACGGTCGGCGCCACCGCGATCCTGATGAGTGAGCGGCCGACGCCGGCCGCGGTTTTCCGGCGCTTGAAGGCGCACCGGCCGAACATTTTCTACGGCGTGCCGACGCTCTACGGCGCCATGCTCGCCAGCCCCGAGCTGCCGGGCCGCAGCGAGCTGAATCTGCGCGTGTGCACCTCGGCGGGCGAAGCGCTGCCGGCCGACATCGGCCGCCGCTTCACCGAGCACTTCGGCGTCGAAATCCTGGACGGCATCGGCTCCACCGAGATGCTGCACATCTTCCTCTCCAACCGCCCGGGGGAGGTGCGCTACGGCACCACCGGCAAGGCGGTGCCCGGCTACGAACTGCGCCTGGTCAACGAGGCGGGCAATCCGGTGGCGCCGGGCGAGATCGGCGAGCTGCAGATCTGCGGTCCGAGTTCGGCGCTGATGTACTGGAACAACCGCGACAAGACCAAGAACACCTTCATGGGGCCGTGGACGCGCAGCGGCGACAAGTACGTGATGGACGACGAGGGCTACTACACCTATTGCGGCCGCTCCGACGACATGCTCAAGGTCTCCGGCATCTACGTCTCGCCCTTCGAGGTCGAGACGGCGCTGATGACCCATCAGGCGGTGCTGGAGGCGGCGGTGGTGGCGCACACCGATGTCGACCAGCTGGTCAAGCCCAAGGCTTACGTGGTGTTGAAGTCGGGGATAGCGGGCAGCGCCGAATTGGCGGAGGAACTCAAACAGCACGTCAAGGCCAAGCTCGCGCCCTACAAGTATCCGCGCTGGCTCGAGTTCAAGGACGAGCTGCCCAAGACCGCCACCGGCAAGATTCAGCGCTTCAAGCTGCGCTAGGGGCGGGCAAGGTGAACGTCATTCACCACCCAGGCAGCCGGGCCGTAGGTCGGGCTTCGGCCCGCTACTGACTGCGCGGTCCGGGTTCTGAAACGCGTCTGATGCAGCCCCAGGCCAGCTTCGTCCGCGCCGGCGGGCATCTGCTCGAATGCGTGCTCCATCAGGCGCACCAGGTGCAGCGTCCGCCGCTGGTGTTTCTGCACGAGGGCCTGGGCAGCGTCGCGATGTGGCGCGACTTCCCGGCGCGCGTGGCGCAGGCCACCGGTGCCCGGACGCTGGTCTATTCGCGCTACGGCTACGGCCAGTCGGATCTGCTGGCCTCGGCGCACGGCACCGACTACATGCACCGCGAGGCAGAAGAGGCGCTGCCCGAACTGCTCGCCGCGCTGGAGATCGACCATCCGGTGCTGATCGGCCACAGCGACGGCGCCTCGATCGCGCTGATCCACGCCGGCGGCGGCCGCTGGCCGGTGGCGGGGGTGGTGGCGCTGGCGCCGCACGTCTTCGTCGAAGAGGTCTCGATCGCCAGCATCATGGCCGCCCGCGACGCCGCGGCCAACACCGACTTGCTGGCGCGGCTCGGCCGCTACCACCGCGACGCGGAAAAGACCTTCAGGGGCTGGAACGACATCTGGCTGCATCCCGATTTCCGCGCCTGGAACATCGAGTCCTACCTGCCCGGCATCCGCGCTCCGGTGCTCGCCATCCAGGGCGAGGACGACGAGTACGGCACCATGGCCCAGGTCGAAGCGATCGCCTCAGGCGCGACAAACTCGCCGGGCGTGGAGGTGCTGCGGCTCGCCGACTGCCGGCATTCCGCCCACAAGGACCAGCCCGAGGCGGTGCTGGCCGCGATCGCCGCCTTCCTCGACGCCCTGCCCTGAGCGCAGGCGGACTTCGGAGAGAGCCATGCTGTCGTTCGATTCCCAGCACTATCCCTATCCCTCGCGCCGCAGCGTCGTCTATGCCAGGCGCGGCATGGTGGCCACTTCCCAGCCGCTGGCCGCCCAGGCCGGCTTGCAGGTATTGCAGGCCGGCGGCAACGCCATCGACGCCGCGATCGCCACGGCGGCGGCGCTGACCGTGGTCGAGCCGACCGCCAACGGCATCGGCGGCGACGCCTTCGCCCTGGTCTGGAGCGGCGGCCGGCTCCACGGCTTGAACGCCAGCGGGCCGGCGCCCGCCGCGATTTCGCTCCCGGCGCTCGCCGCCGCCGGCCTCGAGGCCATGCCGCAATACGGCCCGCTGCCGGTGACCGTGCCCGGCGCGCCGGCGGCCTGGCGCGCGCTGTCCGAGCGCTTCGGTAGCTTGCCGCTGTCCCGCACGCTGGCCGCCGCGATCGCGCTGGCCCATGACGGCTACCCGGTGTCGCCGCTGGTGTCCCTGGCCTGGGAGCAGGCCCACGCGCTGTTTTCCAAGGAACTCAAGGCGTCGCATTTCCAGCCCTGGTTCGACACCTTCGCCGGCGGCGCTCGCGCGCCCCGTCCCGGGGAACTGTGGCGCTCGCCGGATCACGCCCGCACCCTGCAGGCCATCGCCGAGGACGGGGCGGAGTGCTTCTATCGCGGTGCTCTGGCGGAGAAAATCGCGGCCTGCGTGCGCGGGGCCGGGGGCTATCTCGACGTCGCCGATCTGGCGGCCTACCACCCCGAATGGGTGACGCCGATTAGCGTCGATTACCGCGGCTACGACGTCTGGGAGATTCCGCCCAACGGCCACGGCCTGGTCGCCTTGATGGCGCTCAACATCCTCAAGGGATTCGAGTTTTCCGAGCGCGACACGCTGCTCACCCATCATCGCCAGATCGAGGCGGTCAAGCTCGCCTTCGCCGACGGTCTTGCCCACATCGCCGAGCCCGGCGCCATGCGCGTGGCCGTCTCCGACCTGCTCTCGGACGCCTACGCCGACGAGCGCCGATCGCTGATCGGCGAACGGGCCGGACTGCCGGCACCGGGGCAGCCGCCGAGAGGCGGCACCGTCTATCTGTGCACGGCGGATGCCGAGGGCAACATGGTGTCCTTCATCCAGAGCAACTACATGGGCTTCGGCTCGGGCTTGGTGGTCCCCGGCACCGGCATCGCGCTGCACAACCGGGGCAACAATTTTTCGCTGGATCC
>Ga0307377_10004362_pt1 | contig 15507 bp, 34 predicted proteins | sample TR3MG_FD_202535 | JGI IMG/M metagenome (GOLD analysis project Ga0307377, IMG submission 202535) | Soil microbial communities from Risofladan, Vaasa, Finland - TR-3 | ecosystem: Environmental > Terrestrial > Soil > Coastal area > Acid sulfate soil | place: Finland: Risofladan, Vaasa | collected... | reverse complement strand
GCCTGATCATGTGAAGCCTGTAATAAGAAATTGGTGGACAAATACAGCGTATAAAGGAGAAAATCATAACTTAGATAATATACTTCCGGTACAAAAAATTATTAATCATTATAAAGGCTCTTTAGATTTAGAAACTTTCAGAACTTGGTATTTAGGGGGATTGCATGAACGACTTAAAAAACTACCTAAAAATCCAAAAAGTGAAAAAAGTATAAAGCATAAAAAATATATGTTAAAGATTGCGGCGTATTTCGGAATTACAGAAGATGAACCATTTTCGGGAATTTTTTACTTTGAAACACTTAATATTAATTAAATAATTTAATTATGAAATCAAAATTTAAAATAAAATACAAAGAATTAGCAGAGTATTTAATTACTCTAAATGAAAAGGATTTTCAAACAAATTGGAATAAAAACCCAGAATGCAAAATAAAAGAAGGTCATTCAATTGAAGAAATTGAGTTATTCAAATCCGATAAATCAAAAATTACTTTAGATACTGTAATTTTTTATGGGTATCCATTCTTAGTCGATGCTATAGGGAATGATTTATCAATAGTCATTCTTTCAAAAAGAAAATATAAACTACCTACAGGAAGATTAGTTCATGCTAAGTTTGATCGAACATTGATAGATGATTGTAGAAAAACATACGGTACTCCATTAAACGGTTATTGGATAATACCAGATAATTTTTTAGAAGCAATAAAATAATATAAATAAATTTGCAAATGTCATTTATTATGCTTTACTTTGTATAGATGTTTTTTCATAAGTAATAAGTTTCATGATTAAAAATTTAGGGGATTGCCGGGTGTAAAAGCCCGGTTCTTTAAGCGAAAAAAAATAAACAAATATGTATATAAATTCAGTAAAATATAAGAAAAGATTAAAAGAGAGAGGTTTAACTGTCAATCATTTAATTGATAAAACAAACACAAACAGGAATCAATTTTACAATTATGTGAATGGAGTTATTCCTGTTGAAGCTGAATTTGTTTTAAGGCTTTGCAAAGAACTTGTTTGTCCTGTAAAATATTTAATAAAGTAATTTTTTTGAATTGAAATTAAACAAATTTATATTATGAAATCACATTTATCAATTAATGAAAATAAAGTGTTGAATTACTTGTATAGTCATTCAGGACTTACTACACGACAATCGGTAACAGAGCTTAATATAATGAACGTTCAAGATGTTATTTTAAGACTTCGAAGGTTTGATTATCCAATTATTAAAGATTGGATTAAAACACAGAATAACAAACGATATGCGATTTACAAACTCAATACTATTTTGTAATTAAATAAATTATACTTATCTTAGCGATGCAAAACAATAAGACCGAAATGAGATTAAAATTTTTACATATTAATAATATAGCCCTCACGGGATTAATACAGGTTGTTTTGCACACGGTCACCTGTATTTTTCTTTAGTGGGGGTTTAATTTTTATAATATGGCTAGACCAGAACGAAATAGTGTAGATTATTTTCCTTTTATATGTAATGAAGGAAAAAAAATGTATTATCTTGAAGAAACTTATGGTAATGATGGATTTGCAGTATTTATAAAATTATTAAGAGGTTTAGCTACAACCGAATATCATTATTTAAATTTATCTGAATCAACTTCTTTAATGTTTTTGTCTGCAAAATGCAAAGTAAATAAAGAAACATTAGAATTAATAATAAAAGATTTAGTTGAATTAGGAAAATTTGACAAAACTCTTTGGAATGAAAATAAAATAATTTGGTGTCAAGATTTTATTGATAGCATTCAAGATGCATATAGTAAGAGAAAAAATAAATGTATAACTTATGATAGTTTACTACACCTTTTAGTTAGTTTAGGGATACGTAAACAATATAAAAGTAAACTTAAAGTACCCGTAAACACACAAAGTATAGTAAAGTATAGTAAAGAAGATAAAAGTAAAGTAAATATTCCCCCGTTTTTAGAATTTAAAGATTATGTTTTATTAAAAGAAAAATATATAGATTTAAAAGCTTTAAGAAATAAATACGATGCATGGATTGAGAATGACTGGAAGGATGGGAACGATAAAAAAATAACAAACTGGAAAACTAAAATATTAAATACATTACAATATTTGCCAAAAAATGAAGAAAATAAAGGAAATAATGCCGGAAGTAAAAAAGCAGACATACCGACCGGCGATTGTAAGACTGAATGGTCTAAGTGATGAAAAATTAATTCATATAATTAAGCTGTCATTAAAAAAATGTGCTGGTGAAAATTATGAATGGACTAAAGAAATTAAGGCTGTGTACAATGATCTGATGTATTATTTTCATGGAGCTGAAGGCAATCTAAATTTAGATAAAGGCATCGCATTAGTAGGAAAGTTCGGAGTTGGTAAAAGTACGATATTTAATGTGTGGCATAATTACCTAAAATCATACTATCCATTTAATAAAAACTTATTTGTGATAACTTCGATCGAAAATATTATAGATGATATTAAAAAAGATGGCTATATCAATAGAATCTATTGTAATAACATGAAACAAAATGCAATCGGAGCTAATTTTATTGATCCTAAACATATTTTAATAAACGAGTTCGGTCATAATTACAATATAAAATCATTTGGTACTGATATAAATGAACTATTTGAAGCATTTATGATGGTTCGATATGACATATTTCAGAAGTATAAAAAAGTAACTCATATAACAACTAACTACGGAACTGATGAACTTGAATCTAAATTTCATCCTAAGTTAGTTGATCGGTTTAAAGAGATGTTTAACATAATCGAATTAAAAGGTAACTCATTTAGAAAATAAAAACAATTCAAAACAGAAAATAATGAAAACAATTGAATTAATAAGTTTAATAACTGCAATAATACTAAAAGGCAAAGAGTGCAATTCAAATACAGAAATATCTAATTTGGCTTTAAGCGGAGCTGAAAAAGTAAATGAATTATACTGCAAAAAAAAGGCATGTAAGTTAACTCCAATGAAATTAATATCTAAAATTGATACATATTTTAATCTAGAAAAATCACTTTCTATTACTAATACAAGAAAAGGATTTTATCCGGTTGCTCGTAGAATAGCATGTAAATTATTAAAGGATAATTTCAATTTATCATATAAAGATATAAGTACATTACTACTCTATAAAAATGGTGACTGTATTAAAAACACTATTTACGAAACTAATAAAGCATTATTATATCATAAAAGATTTAGTAGTGCTTACAATGAAATAAAAGAAAATTACAATTTAAAATAATTTACCTAATTTATACAATCACATAATGAAAAAATCATGAATGAATTAATAATCAAACTCGAAGAAATTGAATCTATCTTATTAACATTTGAAAATTTATTATCAGACGATGATAAAAATGATTTAAAAAAAGAGTTCAATAAAATTTTATTATCATTGAGAAAACCATTGGTAAAAAATAAATTTGAATATGACACTCCGCAGGATATTATTGATTTTATGATTGTAAAATGTAATATTAAAGAAGATTTTGCAATAAGTAAATCAAGAAAAAGAGATAGTTATGCATATCCAAGACATATAGCTAGAACAATTTCAAGGTATGTATTTAAAAATGAAACATTGAATAGTATTGGCTGTTATTTTTCAAATTCAGATCATGCAACTGTTTTACATTCTATTAAAACTGTAAAGAATTTGTGTGAAACCGATAAAGAATTTAAAGAGATGTTTAATGATATTCAGATAAAAATATTAGGGGACATCTGTATAATATTTTAAACTAATAAAATGGAAACACCTAAAACAACTTTTGAAAAATTATTATTTGCTATTTCTTATATAAAATTTCTTAAAGCAGAAAATAAAGATTTAACAATAAAACTTAATGCTGCCAAGCATGGAATAAAACCTACAGAAATAAGAGATGTTATTAGTTCAATGAAAAAGCAAATTGAAGATTTGATAATAAAAAGCAATAATCAAAAAACTAAAATAAAAGAATTAACAGCATCTTTAAATAAAATAAAAGATCACAAACCGTGGCTTGACAGATTAGAAAAAGAAGGAATGATAAACTAATAAAATAAATCATGAAAATAGATAAGCTTAGAACACAGATACAATTTGAGAAATATATTGGTCAGCTATCAGATAAAGAATTTTGCGACTTAGAAAATGAGGATATGTGTGAATATACAACATTAGAAATTGATGGACTTAGATGGCGTTGTTCACAAAGACATATATCTCATTTAGAAAGACCATTAACTAAAGAAATGTTCGACGATAACAAGAAATCAATATTTAAACCGAATATTATTAATGATCCTAAATACTGGTTAATAGGCACGCTACATGATTTAGCAGAACAAACAAGAGGTGAATTAGAACTAAAAAATATAGATATTTAAAAAAATGTTATATTTGCCTAATTATTTGCATATATGATAATAAACAAAAACTAAAATCATGGAAAAGAAAATTAACAAAAAACAAAAAGAAGTTCAAGAAGCTCAATTCGAGAGAGCAAGAAGAAAAGTATTGTATGATTCTCAAATAATAATTCTTGAAGGACAAAGGAATACCGTTCGTGAATTAGAAAAAAGAGCTGAATTAATGTTGAATGATTTTGTAGAATCGGACAATCATGTAAAAAAAATTATCACAGAATTAAACGAATTGTCTACTCAAATGTACGACAATGTAACAGAAGAAGTAAAACAGAATTAGGTAAAATTATGTTCTACAACATAAAACAGCAAAATAAACACAAAAACACTTGCATCGTGTTATCTAATTTTGTAAATTTCAGTATTATTAATTAAAACTTTGCAAAAATGGAAGAATCAGATTTAATTAACAAAAAAAACATAATTAGTTCTATATATGATAGGAACGAAGAAAAAGAAAGTAATTTTATTATAAATGCAAGAATAAGCATAAGTAATATAGTTGATTATTTAATCATAAATTCTAATCTCAGAACTTATGAAATTAAAAAAAGTCCATTTTCTGATAGTTTATATTTAGAACTTTTATGTATTGATGATAAATTTGATCACATAGAAACTTATACGTTAAGATTTAGCGATCATTATTGTAATGGGTATTCAAATAGTCTTATATTAAATTTTGTAGAAGATTCCGGTTTGTTTTGTATTAATAAAATGTTGTTAAAAATAATAACAAAAAATCAAATAGAAAAAAGAGAGTCTATCGAAAAATCTATTTTTAGATTTAAAAATTGTCATTAGTCTCGCAGTTCCCGCAAAGTCTGCGGGATTCTTCCGATAACCTTAACAGGTTATCCGCCCCCGATAAAAAGGGGGTTTTGTGGTGAGTAATATCAAATTTTTATAATAAATGGCATATTCTTTAAAGAAAAAACTAAAAATACTAAGGAAAATCCTTAATAATTATAAAAAGCATTTGAATAATTGCGTAGACATTAGATGTACTGTGATATACGATCATATTATTATTGAAAAAATAAACATAACACACAATAACGGAAGACCTTCAATAAAGATACCAATATCAGACATAGATAAAACAATTATACGTTATCGATCTTTATTACATCAAAAAAGAAAAAATGAAAGACTTCGAAACCTTACAAAAGCAAGCTGAAGAGAATTATTCCCGAGATCAATATCGAGAAGCAAAACGAATATATGAACAGATGCTTCTTTTAACCCGAGAATTTACAAAAAAAAGACTTCGGGTATTAGATTGCATTGCTGACATGCAAAAGTATATAAATAATGATTTGAAAGGTTAATGTTGAGTATAACGGTTCCGCTATGTGCAGTTTGGGAATTAAAAGCACTGCACTATCAAACTATAAAAAAGTAAATTAAATGAACGAAATATCGAATACCACCGAACCCCAAATTGCATATAGCGAGTGTTATGCACAGGTTTTTTTAGGCGATTGTTTGGAGTTAATGCACAATATAGAAGATAATTCAATTGATTTCATATTAACAGACTTGCCTTATGAAATTACTGATTGTAAATGGGATACAATTATTGATTTTAAATTATTATGGCAACATTACAATAGGATAATAAAGCAGAATGGCGTTATTGCATTAAATTCATCACAACCTTTTACTAATGCTTTAATAAATAGCAATAATAAGGATTTTAAATATTGTTGGTATTGGATAAAATCAGCGCCGAGAGGTTTTGCAAATGCTAAAAAACAACCTTTAAGAGCTGTTGAAGAAGTCTGTATATTTTATAAAAATCAGCCAACATATAATCCTATATTAATTGAAAAGGATAAAAAAAACATTAGAAATAGTAATTATATAATAAACAATGAAAACTCAAAAGTATATGTAGGCGGTTTAAACAAAGAACAGCGCACATATAATCAAAATAGAGAAATACCAACCAATATGACTTATCCTCGAAATACATTATTTTTTGATACTGTTGGTAATAATAATAAAAATAGATTTCATAGTAGTCAAAAACCAATAGGACTAATGGAATATTTAATAAAAACATACACAAATGAAAATGATATAGTTTTAGATAGTTGCATGGGTTCGGGAACAACTGGAATAGCTTGTAAAAACCTAAACCGAAACTTTATCGGGATAGAGAAAGACGAAGCATATTTCAAAATAGCAGAACAGCGAATAAATGCACGGACGCTGTTTTCTTAAACTTGTGCATAACGGATAGTGGTAAACTGTCGTTTTAATGCAGTTTTACCACGTGTTAGGTGCTTTTTTATTTTTGTTTTTGTGGGTTGGCTTATCTATAATTAATATAAATAAGCACAAACGTGTAAAATAAATACGAATTCATTTGCATCTTGTTACACAAATATGTATCTTTATACTATAATTAAAAACAAACAAAATGAAAAAGATAGACAAATTCCAAACAGCAAAAAACGAGATAATCGAAAAAGCTAACGAAATAAAAAAAGAAGGTAAATTAACAAGAAACAATATTTACGAAATAGTAGATGAGATTTGTGGAAAATACAATATGGACTCTCACGGAATGATTTACTCTTTAGGAATAGCATAATGAACAACTTAATTAATTGGTCAGAGGTAAGCCGTTTACTTACTTCTGACCGAACTTCGATAAGAAGCGACTACAATGGCAAAAAATACAAACGTAAAATTGACAGGCTTAAACGGCTGGTTGATTTGTGGGTGCGGTGGGTACAAAAATAATATTGCACCTAATGTTTAGATAATGAGAGTTGAGCCATGAAAAAAGAACTAAAAATAACAAAACAGCAGAAACTTTGGCAAACCGATGAACCCGGCATGGATTATACACAGTGTTATATGCCGGTGATTTTAGATGCTTGCTGTGGTGGTCGTCAATTTTGGTTTGATAAAGAAAATCCAAATGTGTTATTTGCGGACCAACGAGTAATGGAACCTAAAGTAGTTGGAAGCGGAAAGGATGCCCGAATTAGAAAATGCTTACCTGATAAAGTAATGGATTTCCGAAATATGGACATAGCGGACCAAACTTTTAAGCTGGTAGTATTTGACCCGCCACACTTATTTTTAGGTGAAAATAGCTACATGGCACAAAGCTATGGTCGATTAGATAAACAGACATGGAAAGAAGATATAAGCAAAGGATTTTCCGAATGTTTTAGAGTGCTAAAAGATGAATGTATTTTGATATTCAAATGGAATGAGTGCGATGTGCCTTTAAAAGAAGTATTGAAACTTACACCCCACAAACCTTTATTCGGGCATCCTTCTGGAAAAGCTCAAAAAACACATTGGGTATGTTTCATGAAGTTGCCGTTCAATGGCATATAACGGAACGTAAATAAATACAGTAGCGATATGAAAGCAGAAATATTAGAAATAATTACACAGCATAAATTTGACCACATAAGCCCTGAACAAGCAGTATCAGAGCTATTGGATTTATTTGCTGTTAGCAGCCGTACTTTAGTTCCAATTGAAATTAAAGACGAGTTGCAAAGACGAATAGGTATAATTGAAAGCGAAACAGACGATTTCACAAGACAGTCAATGATTTCAAATCTTACGATAGACTTGATTTAGTATGGTTGCTATAACAGCTAAATAAACGAACATTTAAAAAATACATGAATAAAATAATAAAACCATGAAAGCAATAACGAACAAAATTATTGAAAAATTAAAATCATTTCTTTTTGAACCAAATTCAGAATTTGGAAAAGGAATACAACAGGCAATAAATGTGATTGAACGGGAAGAAAACCAAGCTGAACACGAAATGATATGTAATTGGTGTGGACAGATAATTGACATGAGAGATTTAAGTCAAGTGTTTGCACATGAGCCATGTAACGGGATACAAAAGGATTACGATAACATCAAACAAATATCACATTCAGGAGCGCTAAGAATTGGAAGCCCAGAATTACATACAAAAAATAATGGAATAATTAGTTTAAATTAAAATAATCAAAAATATAGCAATACCAAAATGGTTCCCACTTTAACGCCCTCTAACGTTGGTATAAGAAACGTAGCGATTTGAAACACTGAACTACAGACACTTACAGAAGTAAAAATGAAACAGAAAACTTAATATTAACCACTGACGGAGCTATGTTTTTTATACATTGTTACCGCCAGTACATTACTTAAAATTATGACAATAACATTATTTGTAAAACCAGACGCTCTTGCAATATTTTTAGAAATAACTAAGATATTAAAAGACCTACCACTTGAAAATGACTATAAATTCCAACCTAGTGACCTGCACTTTACAGAGCAGATGATTAGCAATTACTGTTGGATAAATATGGATATTGCCGAATATATGAAGCTAAAATATTGCATTGGTAAACTTAGATAGTATTGGCGGTAACGGATAGCATATGTTTAGGCTGCCTTGAATAAATGATTAATTGTAAACGAATAATATAAACTTAAATAACTGAGCGATGGAATTTAAAGATGAATATTTAGAGAAACGGTATGCAACTTTCGGAGAGTTGAAAAAGAATATTTTAGCACAAGATTTGAAAAGTAAATATAAACAAGCTTCTATTATAATAATTAGAAATGCTTATATTGACTTGGAATTGTGCGAAGGAAGAACGCAACCAACGAGTGAGCAGCTTGAACATGATGCATTGTTAGAAACTGTTAATTGCGTTGTTTGTGGAAAAGCCTTAACAAATGAAGAAGCTGAATGTGGTAATACTTGCGATATATGTTGGTTAATCAATTAATGGTTTACTAACAGCTAAATAAACGAAACAAAAGGATTTAAGTTTAAATCGAAATAACATTATTATTCACTAAAAAAAAGAAGTATGAAAAATTTAATTAATTGCAAAATTGATAGTACGACACTGTCAAACGTAAAAGGCGGAACTGAAACAGTCATCGGAACAACATCAGATGGCTGGCACATAGTGCGAGACAATAAGACAGGTTCTATTTATTACGATTAACTTTTTTAGCTAGTAGGTATAATAGCCTACTAGCTTTTATTTAGTAAATATCAAAAGAAAACGAGAATAATCAAAAAAATGACGTTTTCAGGACTCGTTTTAGCAAAAAAAATTAAATTATTTTCACTTTTTCTCATAACTAACTGATAATCAATGAGAATAATTTTAAAAATAAATAGTGATTTACTTACATTATAGGCAACAAATGCTGTATCTTTAACGTATAAGAAGTAAAGACAAACACTAAAACCAAGATCATGAAAACAGTAACTAGAACAAATAAATTTAAAATCGACCAAATTTGGATTAACATGTCAATTGAAGAAATGAAATCTGAATTAGTTGATAAATCTAATTTTCATGATTGTACAGTCGCTAATTGGACTGAAAAAGATATTGAGTTTGTTGCAGATTATAAAAGCGGATCAGGCTCAGAATATATGTTTAAAGATGGAGGTGTTTATAGAAAATCAAATCACTGGCTAAATAAAGTAAATACATGTATTTGGTTATTAAATGGAAAAACTTCGGAAAAAGATACGATTGCCTTCTGTTCATTTGAAAATTTCAAAAAATATTCAAGTAAAAGAGATAAAAAAGGGATGTTGTCTAACTCATTTTCCTCATTACAAAATAACATAATTGCTATGATAGAAGGAGAAATGGTGTTGAAACATAGAATAGGAAATATTATTTAATATGAATAAATTTAATCGTAAAAACACTAAAACTAAAGATCATGAAAAACTTAACACTAGAAACAAAAGAAAGCTTTTTAAACTGGAATACAGAAGGTTATTTTGCTCACGAAACGCAATACATGAGCATAACAGAAAAAAGAGCAGAAATTAAAAAACAATTCTCTGAAACTGAAAATATAGAGGATTTAATGGAAGCTTTTAACGATACTGAAATTTTTAGAAATGAAATGGAAGTTTTAGAACACGGATACGCAACAGCAACTGGCAGTAATTGGGATAAAATGATAGTTGTTTTTAGGGGTGAAAAATATGTAATAAATGACCGTGAAAATTTTGTAGTAAAATTTAATGGTGAAAATGGTTTTATGTAATACGATAACTAAAAATCATAAAAACACTAAAAAACTAAGATTATGAAAAATTCAGCAAAACAAATCAAAGGAAAATACAGAAAAGAATCTACAGCCTTAAATGATGCTATTGAATGTTTAAAATTATATTATTCAATTGGCACAATAAAAAGAAATGAATGGAGATTTACACATGCTGTTGAAGTAGCAAAAAATCAAATGAAAGAAACTGGAGAAGTTGATATTAAAGGAGCGCAATGGGGTGGTAAATGGGGTAATTTTTATAGAAGAGTTGCTTTAAATAGTAAAGGAGTATATGAATATGTAGCTGCGTTTAATACTGATAAAGCTTTAGGATTTTAAAATAAAAATTAAAAAGAACTCGATATAAATCATATCGAGTTCTAAAATAAAAGACCATGAAAGACTTTGATCCCGCAAAAATAATAGATAAAAGTCAAGTCGCTGAACTTTTAGAAATACACAGATGCAGACTTGATAAAAAAAGAATATCTAAACGAAACAAATTAATTTTAAAATCCCTCGAAAATAAGATTCAGGAATGGTGGGATGAAAAATGGATAAATAATGATACCAGAAAATCTTAAGAAAAAATATTTGTACTACTTTAAGAAATTCGAGTATGTGTCGTTTGAAAATAATAAACTTTATTTTTACGACATCAAAAAAGATATAGCTGAATCAATTTTAGAAATAAGATTTAAAAAACTACTAAAAAAAATAATAAAATGATAAAATGCAAAATATACAAAAGCAACTCATACATAAAAGTTGAAGGTAATATACGAGTAAGTGTGTCAGATTATTATTATAATATATACTTACTTGGTTTTTTAATTAAAACTCTTACGATAAAAGAGTTAGAACATAAAGTTGCAAGAAAGATTTTCGGAAATAAAATTATCCAATTATGAAAAAGATTTGGAATAGATATGATCGATTGACTTATCAGTTAATAATACTTTTAGCCGTAATTTGCGGAATATTTGCAGCACTTTGGATGTTTGGAATGTTTTGTAATTATTTTGGGATTTGACTTTAATAAAAATGATTTGTACATTTGCAGGATGGAAAAGCAATTACAAGAACGCAATTTTATGATAAAATTTAGATATATTGGACTTGATTGTTATACTTATAGATATGGTTACACTTTTAGTTTAAATTAAGATGAAGCACAATCAAACAGTATCAAAGATAGATGAATTTTACAAAGAATGTAAAGCATTCAGCTATAGAGTAAAATTTACAAGATGGATAGCATTTTACGATATTGAAACAGTCTTTAAATATATGCTAACTGATCCTGAGTTAACCGATTTCACTACTGAAATAATGATCAGATTAGAATTAGCAATAGAAGCATATCAGAAGAAATTAAACTCAAAACACACACCATTAAAAGCATTAAAGATAATCGTTGATGTTGCACGAAAAAGCGTAAAGAATGAAAAATAAAATAACATTTAAAGGATTATTGTTAGCACTTTCGAATACAACAAAGTCGCCAGCCGAACAACAAAAGACAATTATATTTTATCAATTAGATAAGATATATGATGTATGTAAATCAATAGCTGAGGAATGGGGAATTAAAACAATTCCTTTAGCAACATTAAAAGAAGTCATCAAACGAGCGAAGCCATCTACTGATACAGGTAATGAGTTTACAGATAAGCTAAACGTAGCTTATAATAAAACCTTGGATTCTTTATATCATGCATCAACAAAAATTGCTCGTAGAATGAATAGTAAAAGCGTACCATTATCTGAGGTCAAAAAAGGCTTGGATATAATTAAAGGAGCTTATAATAAAAATTAATATGAAAAATAAAACATAATAATTAAATCAACGTATACAATAATAAAGTAACCTAAAAACACTAATCATGAAAAAACTACTAACAATTTTAACAGTATTATTATTATTCTCATGTTCTGAGGATGAAGAATTATTTAAGTATGAACGTTTTGAAATAGATTGCTGGGATATGCAAGAGAGACCATCTCATGATATAAGTTTTGGCGATTATTTTGACGATGTAATCATAAAAATATATGATGATAAAGGTAATTGTTATCCGTTTATAGATGGTGGATATTTTATAAGAACAGAAGATAATGGATTAGAATTAACGTTAAAAGAAAATTCAATCTTTGATAACGAAGATTTTACCGAGTGTAGTACTGTTCGATGTGAAATATATTTAATAACATACTAAATATGACTTATAGTAAGGAAGAAATACTAAAAGATTATAAAAAGGTAAGTAGATAAGTAATGTAAGCACCAAAAGTAATATATGAAATTATCAGAAATTAAAACAAACCCCAACAATCCTCGAATAATAAAAGACGACAGATTTAAGAAATTAGTTAAATCTATTAGCGAATTTCCTAAAATGATGAAACTAAGACCTATTGTTATTGATAACAATAACATGGTGTTGGGTGGTAATATGCGATTAAAGGCATTACAGGAATTGAAGTTTAAAGAAATTTCAAATGATTGGGTTAAAAGAGCTGATGAGTTAACAGAAGATGAAAAGCAAAGATTTATAATAGCTGATAATGTAGGATTTGGTGATCATGACTGGGATATATTATCGAATGATTGGGATAAGGATTTATTGGAAGAGTGGGGAGTTGAATTTCTAGATTTTGATAACATAATTACAGATATTGAAGAAATAGACTTGTTTAATGAATCTGTAAATTTTACAATAAAATGCGATAGTTTAGATCAACTAGAAGAATTACAGACTAAATTAAGTTGTGATACTCAAAAATTATCTTATAAAGATTTTTTAATAAAAGTAGGTTTATGAGAATAGCCGTAATTGAAGTATACCCGAATAAAAAAATGAATATTTCTAAAATGATTGATGCTCATTTAAGAAATTCAGTAATAATAGCAAGAGAGTTAAATGCTGATTTATTGTGTGTCGAATCAGATTTTTTAAAAGCATTAAAAAAACAATACGATGTATTAATCCTTGGTTATGCTAGTGGGTATGCTCCTTTTAAATTAATTAAAATGCTTGTTTCTAAAAATTCAGAAGCAAAGAAATTTATCATATCAAATGAATACAATAAAAATGAATATATAGGAGGATTTAGACCATTTACGGCAATTATTAATTATGACAACTGTAGTAATAAACAAGCTACTAATGTTTTTAGTTTAAATCTTAATTTATTACTTGTTAAAAAATCAAATAATATAATCGAGAAGAAGTATGATTGTATTTATTATGGAACATTTAGAGTGAACAGATCAGTTTATTTTAAAAAATATCTACAAGATAATATATATTTAAGCACTTCTGATCGTAATTTTAAGAAATATAAACATATAGGCTGCAATCCTAAATGGATTAAAAAGCTAAGCTGGAGAGATAAAAAAGAAACATTAAACAATTTTAGATATTCGCTATATATTGAAGATGAATATACTCATAAAGTTTTTAATAATTTAGCGAATAGGTGGTATGAAGCAGGATTCTGTAATGTAGTAATGTTTTTTGATGTTAATTGTTGGAATACAATTAATAAATCTGAAATAGAATGTTTCAACGAACAAATAAAGGACTATATTGTTACTGACTATGAAGGTTTACAAGAAAAAATAAAGTATTGTAATAAAGATTTTGAAAAACATTTATCTATACAAAAAACATGGAGATTACAAGAGCCGTTTTTAAGAGAAAAAATGTTAAAAGAATTTAAAGATATTATTAATGACACGACCTAAAATAAAAATAGATTGGAAAACAGTTGACTCATTACTAGAAGCTGACTGTGAAGGGACTGAGATAGCAGCATATTTAGGCATAGTTCCAGACACGCTTTATTATCGATGTAAGCAAGATAATAATTTAGGTTTTTCAGAGTATCTACAACAAAAGAAAGCAAAAGGAAATTCACTATTAAAAACAAAGCAGTTTAAAGTTGCAATGGAAGGAGACAAAACTATGTTAGTATGGCTAGGGAAACAAAGACTAAATCAAAAAGATAGAACAGAATCAAAAATAGACATAAATAAAATAGAAGGCATTACATTTAAAGAATGAACAAAGTAATATATGTTAAGGATAATAAATTAAATCTATCAAAATTAAGACCCTGCCAACGGGATTTTGTTAAATCAGATAAACTACATTCTGGAATAGTTGGTGGTTATCAATCAGGAAAATCATTATCGGCTGTATGTAAGTGTATAACTAAACAGCTAATAAGTCCCGGAGTTCCAATTGCATACTACCTACCTACCTACGGACTTATCGAAGATATGTTAGTACCAAAATTTAAGCAATTATTAAGTGATGCTGATATATCGTTTAATCATAATAAACAAGAGTCAAAACTCATAACTCGATATGGCGAAATATGGATGAGGTCAATGGATAATCCTGATCGTATAGTAAGTTATTCGGTGGGATATTCTTTAATTGATGAGGTTGATGTTGTTCATCCAAATAAAAGGATTGAATCTATACAGCGTATAAGCTCAAGAAATTCCTATAAAAAAGATTCAAAGAATTGTATTGATTTTGTAAGTACTCCAGAAGGGTTTACTTATATGTATGATTTTTTTGTTAAAAATGCTAATAACAATAAAGTACTATTTGAGTTAGATACTTTAGATAATATTGATAATTTAGGAGAGGGCTATATTGATGGCTTAATGGAGATGTATGATGAAGTTCAATTACAGGCTTATCTGCATGGTCAATTTGTTAATCTAAATGCAAGAAACTCATACTATAAATTTGACCGGGAATTTAATAACTCAGATGAATACTTGAATAATCATGAAACATTATATATCGGTATGGATTTTAATGTCGGAAACATGAATGCTGTTGTTCATGTTATAAGAGATAAGCCAATTGCAGTTGATGAAATTACAAAGGCTTATGATACTGATCAGATTTCAGAAATAATAAAAGAACGATTTCCAACAAATAATATAATAGTTTATC
>Ga0307377_10004360_pt1 | contig 15511 bp, 25 predicted proteins | sample TR3MG_FD_202535 | JGI IMG/M metagenome (GOLD analysis project Ga0307377, IMG submission 202535) | Soil microbial communities from Risofladan, Vaasa, Finland - TR-3 | ecosystem: Environmental > Terrestrial > Soil > Coastal area > Acid sulfate soil | place: Finland: Risofladan, Vaasa | collected... | reverse complement strand
GAAAAATATCGCAAGGAAATGGCCGCACACATAGAAGTAATTCAGCTTCTCAAGGCGTCACTTCTCAGTGAAGACCCCAATGATTATGGGGAACGAGAGGTTAGGCAACTGAGTTTATTGGTGCGGGATTCTTTGGACAGGGCTAGGGAAAACAACGAGAGAGTTCAACAGGCCATAGCTAAAATTGAGGCTAGAATCCTGGAGGTTTTGCCGCCATTTTCTAAGTTGCACTCGGTGGATGTTTCCTGATATTTACTGACAAATACTTGCGCGGCTGTGTGTGTGCAGCCCCGTAGGGAACCGCCCCCTTTAAAAATTGGGGCCTACTAAAAACATACCCCCCTGGGTGCATTGGAGCAGAGATGAATAAGTTAGAAAAGCGCAGAGACAGGCTATGTAAGTCCTTCGTAAACGAGTCTTGCTCGGGAGACCCAGTTTGTACTGAAGTGACTGAAATGGCGTGGCTTGCCGGATGGGAAGCCTGTCGTGAAGAACTTCTCTACCGAAATAAGATGGCCGCACTACTCAGCAAAATAAAATCCACGAGCGATAGAATCATAAAACTGGCTGGCGGACTATGAAACAAATATCAAGGCCAACTGAGGCAACAGACATAGACAAGCGGTACGACCGCGAAGTTGAGCCAGTGAACAAGCTGCTTGCTTTACAGGACGAGCTAGACAAAACAAAGAAGGCGCTTAGAGATACCGCTGACGGTAGACCTAGTGAATGGGCCTATGTGCAGCTTAAAAATAGTTTTGATGATTTAGAAAAGGCCAACGAGGTTTTGCGCGGGCTTGTGATTGCGGCGGTGGATCGGTCGGATGCGCTTGCAAATGCCTTGGAAGGCGCACTAAATATATGCGACGGAGAAGGCCTGGGAATACAAGAGTGGTTTGATTTACTAGAAAACTACAGGATCAGTAAATGAAATACAAAACTCCCGAGGAAATACGGATTGATAAGATTGTTGAAGACGGGAATGTGTACGTCAGGGCCTCCCTTGAAAAATCCAAGGTATGCAGCAAGTACCACCCCGACGGCAAATATCATAACACCAAAACAGACTGTAAGGACTGTTTTTATAATGCCTTTACCGACCATGAACTTGATGTCCACTACTGCATAAGGAAGACAAGCATTGATAAGGTATGGGACAGAATTACCAAGAAATAGCCCAAAGCCCAGTTCCAAACTTCTTAAATAATCTTACAATCTTGGCATGACTAGAAGGGCGCTAATAATTCCCGATTGCCATATTCCTTACCACAACAAAAAAGCATTAGATTTAGTATTTGAAATGGCAAAGGATACAAAAGGACTTACTGAGATAGTTATTCTTGGGGACTTCGCTGACTTCTACGCGATAAATTCCCACGGAAAACACCCGATGATGATGCACGTACTTCAATCTGAAGTAGACGCTGTAAACGATGTTCTAGACACGATTGATAAGATGTTCCCTGGAGTAAAAAAAGTATTCATCGAAGGTAACCACGAATTTCGCCTTGAGCGATATATTATGAATAATGCTCCAGCCCTGTTCGGAGTTACACAGTGGGATCTTCTTTTTAAATTAAATCAAAGGGCAAATTGGAAGGCAGTTCACTACGGGCCGATGCAATTTCATAAAGTACTCGGATCGGATTTGTTCGCTCGTCACGAGCCTTACTCCATGAGTTCTGCTAAATCAAGCCTAGCAAAATGCGCGTCAAACTTAGTCTATGGTCATATTCACAGGCGAGAATATGCAATAGCGCGTCAGCCAGACGGAAAGAGACTGGTAAATTTTAGCCCCGGATGGCTAGGGGATATGCGCAAGAAAGATGTTTTCAGCTATGTTAAAAATCCCCCGATTTGGGAGCTAGGCGCGGCAATAGTTACTGTGGAAGGTAATTCTAAGGAGTTCGACTTCCAGATAATAGAGTTCGACGAAAAGGTACGAGCGTACTACAACGGGAAACTCTACAAATAGCTGGCAAGGACTTTTACCCTCGACTCCCCGCCCTCACGATTTCTACTAAGCCATTCTATTTTCTTAGCTATGGGATTCCCAGGGCGGAAGTTCCTGTCAAACAGTGAAGTAACGGTATTATGGCATACGATACAAAGTGGAATATGGTTATCTAGCTTCTTAAATAGGTACTCGTCCCCTTGGTGTGGTCGTAGGTGATCCACAACGACCGCAGGTGCCCCGCAACAGTAGCAAGTCGGGTTCACAGACAGGAAACGTTTCCTGTACTTCTCCCAGGCATGGTCGTACATATCATCAATGTGTTTTCTAGAGTTCAGGGAACGAAAGTTGCTCGTCTGTCTGTGTTTCGGCTTGAAGTTCCTCTGTCCCGCCATAAACGTCCCCCACGAGTTTCTTATAGTGAAGTTCAACAGCCACGAGTCTTGTAAGTTCGGGCTCAATGCTTCTTATTATAGCCTGAAATTCCTCTGCTGTCTTTAGGGCCTCTTTTGCCGCGCCGCGTAAAAATGTAGCCTCCTCTCGGAGTTCTTTAACGTAGTGCTTAAGGATATCAGTACTGCATTTTGTCGTCGGGGAATGTGCGTCCATGCAAAACTGACATCTTTGCGTGGCGTTCATATCAAACATACTTGTCATATTGGACTCCCCTATCTATTTTCCAGCCTATTAAGTGAATTATCTTAACAAAAGTCTCAGAGTCTATAACCCTACGCCCGTTTAAATATCTGTTTACGGTTACGCGAGACACCCCAACGTATTTGGCTACCACTTCTTGAGAGATATTTCTCCGCCGTAGCTCAAATTTTATTTCTTTGGTTATCGGGCTACCATCCAATGGGAACGTCCTTTAATAAATACATAATGCTGGCGTTGGCCATTACTATAGCCGCCGCCAGAACTAAGCATTTCCATACGATATTAGTATAATAATTCATCGAGGGAAGACAACATTGCCGGAGTGACAGGGTCTTTTACGTCTTTGAAAATAGCTTCTGAGGAAACTTTCAATACTTCGACTTCCTGAAGGAGAAGTTCCCCTATTTCTTTTCCGAATGCCTCTTGAGCTTCGTCGTCTTTAAATTTAACTCCGCCATTTTCGTCAACAACGAGTTCTTTTTTCTCGTCCAGTTCGCAATATTTTTTAAGCGCGGTTACTCTGGTTTCGTCGTAGTCTTTTAAATGGGACTTAATTTTAGTGAGGGACTTTCCTACCCAATATCCGGTTTTTGCCTCTATGTTCATATTCGACAGCTTTGAAAGTGCTGTCATAAACTCTGGATTTGCCATAGATCCAAGTTTCATGTTTTCTTTTTTTGTGATTATTTTAGTTACATTTGCTTCTGACATTATATACCCCTTTGGTTACATAGTTTTCTATATTTGAGGGACTATAGTGTCAAAAGAATTATAAACAAAATCGCAAAAATATGGCCTGTGTGATATGGATGTATCCGACAGGCCTCGACAAAGATATTTACATACGCATGGCCAATGTCCTTGATCCCGCGCTCTAGAGTAAGTAATCGCCTAACATGGGGCCACATTTGCTTGAAGAAATCTTTTATGTGGAGTCCGTCTTTGTCTAATTTCCAGCCCATGAGTCCCCCTATTGGAGAATACGGTATTTGGATTCCCGTACAAATACTACCGCTTTTTTTAAAAATCCGAGAAGTCTCTCCGCATCTTCGAGAGTAAGCGCGAGAGTTTCTGCGTCACATTGGTTTATGAAGACTGGGCGCATAATTCCGTCCGCGCCGATTGCCGTCATATCAATGACCGCCTCTATTTCACTCCCCGAGCTAGGGCCAAGTTCTGGGTCTTCTAATAGCTTTTCCTTAGCGGCCATCGTATCTCCACAAGATCTTCAGGAGAATATAAACTCTCTTTAAGCATATTAGATTGGTTGCCGCCCAAACACAGCAACTTTTCCCCGTGTCCTCGACCTACGTAAAAGGTTACGTGCCTTCCAGATCCCCCAGTGCGCTTAAATGTAAGGATTGCCCCATACTTTAGTTCTGATTTGGTCCCGTAAGTGTCAAATTTAATTGCCGCAGCAGAGTTAGGGCTTGTATATCCGAATTTCTCAAGTGCTGCACAGGCCAGAGCCGCACACCAAGCCGTCTCGTCCGAGGTCGCCAGTGGATGTCCCGCCAGAGAAGTGTATCTGAATAAGTCCGTGATAAATGGGTTTGCCTTCTCCCCAGAGATTTCTTTCTCGCCAATGTGTGCCTTCAGCCAAGTCATCCAGGGAGTTTCTTCTTCTGTAACTACCGGATTTCTGTCATTTGGCAATGAAGCTATTTTCCTGCGCATTATTTCATCAGTGGCATCCCCGAATTTTCCGTCCGGAGCCAACTTATTGTCGCGCTGGAATGCCTGGAGATTTTTTTGGGTTTCTTTGCCAAAAATTCCGTCAATTGTCGTTAAATATCCGAGCCTATTTAGCCATCCTTGTAGGATTCTAACCAGTAGCTCTTTTTTACTGTTCTTCCTCAGAATCGCCGCCACTTTTTTCCCCCTCAAAATAATCTTTACTTAAATACATATCCTTCGGTCTTCTTGCCCTATGGACAAGTTCAAATACAGAGTAGATTACGTACGTCCCAGCCACGATGTATATTCCGATAAGGAAAAGATCCCCGGTCATTTTTTCACCTTGCGGGAAAACTTGTCTACGTAAATTGGATACGAATTATTGTTCGTAATTACCAGCCCTTTTACAGTAGTGGTTTTTTTGGGCTCAAGTTTAAATCCGGAGCGTTTATTTGGCCTAGTTAGTTTTTGCAAGCGAACCATCTTTATTCCTCCTGAACATTCTTTGGTTTTTCTTCTTAAGTTCCTTTTTTACAGTACATACTGTGAACTGGCTACACCCTATTATCTTAGAAATTTCCCGGAGAGTCTTGCCATCTACCAGCATTTCAGCAATTTTACTGCGATCATAGACCATCGGTGTTTTGTACTTAGTTCCAGAGTCTTTTATCTCGGCCCATTTTTCCTTACGTTTTTCCATAACTTCGATTTGCTTTTTTGTAGTAGGCATTTGTCCCCCTCAGTTTAAGTAGCCTTCTCAATTGTCTCTATTTTAGATTGAATCGTCTCCATAATATATTCGTCCTGCGGGCTCCCAATAATTCTGTGTACTGTACAGGGAGATGTTTGCCCAATGCGTTGAATCCTGTAAATTACCTGTTTTAAGTCCCCAGGAACCCAGGGATAGTCGTTAAATATGATGTGATGTGACCTAAATAGGTCTTTTCCTTCCTTCATTGAGCCGATAGTAGCCACAAGAACGTTTCCTTGGCCCGCCTGGAATGCGTCTGCCATCGCAGACCGGGTATTTGCGGGTACTTTTCCGGTTATGGCTGTAACTCCCATAGCAGCAGCAATGGCCTCGGCAGAAGCAACGTGGTCGGTATAGATAAGCAAACAGTCCACTTCTTCGAGCAAATTGTTTGCATATTTGATCGTAAATGGGGCTTTTTTCAGTGCCGCCTCTGCTTTAGCTGTCGGATTTATGGATTTATTCCCCTCGCCCTCGAAATGTGCATTAAACTGTCCGAGCAGGGCATCGTCAGGGGTATCCGAAATTAGCAGTGATTTGTAGCTCAGTGGTGGCAGATTTAGGACATCTGAGGATTTAATTCTTATATATTTTCCCACAAGCCATTTTTTCAACTCCTTAGTATTTTTCAGGCCAGTCCACTTCATTATTGTGACCATCCTATTGCGAACAGGAATTGAATATTCCTCTCTGTGGGAGAAATGATCGGCAAAGTCCACCTCAGAGGGAAAAAGGTCTAAAAATTTAGTGTCCGCTACGGAAGGATTGTAGAAACATAGGGCTAAAAGGCTATAAAATTCCTGAACTCGGTTCTTTATGGGAGTTCCCGTAAGAATATGCACTCGTTTCGTGGAGTTTTCGTAGACATTTTTGTGGATGAACGTGGTGCGCTTGGCCTTCATTGATTTTATGGCATGGCCCTCGTCGAGCCCTACCATATCCGCCCACTCGAAAAGGTATTCCGCTTTTTGAACTAAGTCGTAGCTAGTTATAATGTAATCAGAATCGTCAGCCCGGCATAGTTCCTTGCCAGATCTAAACATAGTAATCTTAGCGGAGCCGTCGTCCCACTTTCGGATTTCCTTTTGCCAATTTAGAATAAGATAACTGGGGCAAACTACCAGGCATTTTATTCCCAGCCGCTTGCGTACTTCTATAAGGCAAAGAGATTTACCAAGTCCGGGGTCAAGGGCAAGGATACTGTAGGGATTTTCAATGGCGTAGGAAATGGCCCGAGATTGATATTCCTTTATCGCGGGCCTTTCCATATTATTTATCCAGTGTCTCGATTAATTTTTCTTCAAACTTTGGGAGAACAGTTCCGGCTTCATCCAAGAACTCAATTCCTTCCATTGCCTTAGATACTTTCTTTGCTTCGCTTCTAGTTTTTGCGTCAGTTTTCCAAGTAGGAAATACCTTTGTCAGAACTCCAGAGAATATTTCTTTGTGAGTGTCGTTTGTTCTTTGGTAAACCTGCGGCTTTGACTTAAACTTTTTCTTTTTCTCGGCCTTCGCAGCAACAGGGAGAACTTCTTCTTCTTCCTCTACTGTAACAACTGGCTTCTTCTTTTTTGCCGCTGATTTAGTGGGGGCTACCGCCGCTACCCGAGTCTTAGCAACTTCAACGTCCGCCTGTAATTGAGCAATGACGTTTGCCGTTACTTCGTTTTCTTCAACGGTTGCCTGTAAAGTATATTCCTCAAACTCGAAATTTCCTGTGTTGTATCTTCTGGTGTATGTAACTGTGTTTGTTTTCATAGTAAATCTTTATCCTTTATTATTAAGTGTTCTAGTTCATACGGCAGGGGCTCTAAAGTGTCCACAAAATCAATAACTTCCCAGTTGTTTTTCTTACAATCTGCTAGCTTGATAAGTGCTTTCATATATTTAGCCCGTCCCACTTTTATATTGTTTTCAGTGGCCTTGTAAACTCTGCAATTATAGTAATCCTTAGACGCAAATATCCAAACGAACTCCCGTAGAGTCGGCCTCATAAGTGAAAACATATCCAGGTAAAGTGACGCCGATAAATCATAGGTGTAGTCACTAATTTTTTTACGCATTGATATGTTAGACCTTGCATTTCCAGTAGTGGACTTAAGGTCTGATATAAAAGTGTCGCCAAGAGTATCCGACCGAACTTTAATTACGAAAACTACTTCTGGTTTTTCCGTTAGTATTTGAGTAACCCATCCGTCTATTGTGAGTTTCCTATTAAAATAAGGAGCGAATATTTCTCCGTCATGGACTGCAACGTCAGTAAACAAAGATACCTCTGGAGTCCCAGTGATAAATTCCTTTGCCATCTTGCACTCCAGCACACTTTTAACAAGCCCCTCGGCTTGGTCCTTCTGTGAACTCGAAACAATTACCTTGTCCTTGTTCTTTTCTTTGAAGGAATCCCACTCTTTCCCCCGGCGAACTTTCCCAGGGAACACGACGCACTCCATTTTAAGTTTATGGGGCTCCAATACTCCTGTGTGAAAGTAAGTTCCGACATCAAACGCGGCAACTTCCTCACGCGGTATTTCATTAAGAATATATTTCTTAATGAAAAGGCCCTCGTCATCGACGAGGTCCTTTAGTTGTGAGCTAGAATAAGTTCCCTCAGTGCCGTGATACTCTGCGCTGGACATATCCGTAATTAACTCGTGGAGTTTATAAGCCTTCTTCGTCTTCGTCTTCGTATTCGTCGCTGTCTGAGTCATCGTCCCCGTCCTCTGTTACTAGATCAACTTCAATAGAGTGTGCGTCTTTACCCGCATACTTTCCCTTTTCGATTTCGCCCATGCCGTTGTACATAACTTGAACCAACTCGCCTTCAGCTACTTTTTCCATAGCTTTGTCAAACTGGCCAGCAGAGTTTAATCCGATTATTTGGCCAATAAGTTCTTTGGATTCTTTCTTCTTGGAGAAAGATGCCTCAACAACTTCAACCATCCAATTAGGCTTATCGTAGTTATCTGTTTTACTGCCGACGTATTTACCGATTAGGTAGTCGCCTACTGCCCAGTTCTTCCACGCTCTGTAAGTACAGCGCGAGCCGGACAATTTCTTCTTTGATTTGAACACTCTCTTTGCTTCCATATTCCCTCCTCGGGTGTTACAGCAAGTCCGAATCGGACCCGCTAAAATATTTTGAAAATCGGTTGTATTCTTCTAGGGCTCTTTCGTCTATGTACATATTTGAACAGGGAACTTCTAGGCGACTGCCGTCCTTCATTCCTATTTCAAACGAAGAATCCTTTTCATAATTTGGAGACCATGCAAACGGATCTAACTTAATTTTCCCCGCAGTTTTTTCATGCTTGGTGCCCAAGTAGTAAAACACGAATGCTTCCCTCATTGCGTCGTTAAGAATTGCAATATCAACTTCACAGCCCACGTCTCCCTCGATATAAATTGCATCGTGAAGTGTGAAAATAACTTTGCATCCATTTCTTACTGCAATATCTACGGCCTTTCTCATTACCGATGCGCCGAACCCCTGTATGGGTACGTTACAAACTGACCGTAGATTTTCATTGTCGCAGAACATTCTCCAGCCACACGGGAGATAAATTCCACATCCGTCAGTGTAGTCGTCCATAGTTTTTAGCTGCAATGCCCGTAGGTCAGGATACGCATTATAAAAAAGATCTATTTGTTCTTGGGCTTCGTCTTCAGTCCAAGTTCTTCCGGTATCGTTCGTAAGTTTTATTGCGAGCCCGTACTTGGTCATTTGGTAGCTGATTCCAAGTGTAGTGTTCTTAAATAAATCCCGGATTTCTTTGTAGTCTTCTCGTTTACCGTCTTTAGGTATAGCCCCACACAGCTTGCCCGTGTGAAGATATGGGTCTCCAGAAAGGTACGCCTCAATCATTGCTTTGTCGTCGGCCTCAATAGCCGACACGAAAAATTCTTGCTGTCCGTAATCTATTCCCGCGAGAAACTTTCCCTCGGAAGGTTGAACAAGAGCCCGCATCCACGCAGGTTTGAGGAACATAAATCCGCTAGCAGCAGGTTGTGAACGACTGCTTTGGGCTCCATAAATATTCATATAAGGACGGACTCTGCCATCAGAGCCTACGGAGTCCCAGAAGTTTTTCCTCTTGCCTCCGGTATCACTGAACCCATACAAGGATTGTTTCAGTTTCAAGTACCTAACCATTTGTGCCCCGAAGTTTCCTTCAGGATACGAGTGTTTGAACGAGTAGAATTTTTCCCATGCTTCTAGACTAAGACTTATTCCCTTTTTGTCGGTCTTCATCCATTTGTCTACGTCATGGTTTTGTCGAATCCATTCCTTAGTTGCTAATTGATTCCATGCGAATCTTGATGATCTTTTTTCCCAGCGAAATGGAAGTAGTGTCGGGAATTGTTTGTTAATGTCACGCTGACATCCCATGAGAATATTTGGGATTTGTCGGCTAAAATTTTTTGTAGCCTCGACATTGATTGGGTATCCTCTCGACTCCATGATTGCTGTATGCGCAGAGTAGCGACCACGCAAGATAGCCTCATTAAGATAAGTCGAGTACGGAGTCTCAGCGTCAAGTTTTCTAAATTCTTCCTTAACTCTCTCCCAAAGTTTCGGAAGGAACACGACATCCTCCATACAATACTTTGAAATATCGCGTTGCTCGACTGGAGAAAACTTATCTGGGGCGGAGATGATAAGGTCCCGCATTTTTGTTTTTTCTTTCGTGTCACGTATAGTTTTGGTAAGTTTGTAGGTTGCTTCCGCGAGCGAATGCGTTGCTTTGAAACTTTTTTGCGCTTCCCCTTCGACTCTTTCCCACTTCGGCCTTGGCTTTTGGACATTTCGTACTCTCCCCTCTACAAGTTGGTCTCCCCACTGTAGCGCATCATTATGATTTGTTAACATCCTGTATTCTAGGAATAGATCTACCCATCTAAACTTAAGTGGGTCAAGGCCAAGGGCCAAAAATGAACGGGCCTCTGCAACACAGGCGAACCCTATAAAATTTTTAAATTGCTTTAGATACGTGGCTAATTTAGCCTGTCCTTCAGGGGAATTATGCAACCACCACTCGATTTTTTCATCAGCAGCTACGTCATAGGTAGCACAGCAAACAAGGTTTACTTGGGCCTCCGTGACATCATTAAACTCGAAGTCTATATAGCAAGTGGTCTTGGTTTTGTTAGCCATCCCTACCCGTGTAGCACGTCACCCCAAATGGTAGTCAAGAAGTGAAATCAAAAATGCCGCAAAAGGACTTAGATTTTGTAAAAAAGCTGCTGCGACGGGGCTCCACAAGATGGCCTGGAAGATCTGAATGCCTTAAAAGGCACAGAAAAAAGGTGTTCGTCAGGAACGGCAAGAACGGCGCTCCTATATATAAGTTCCATTGGCAGTGCGCTATCTGCAAGGAATGGACGGACGATCTGTCTACGATAGAAGTAGATCACATTGAAGAAATAGGAACGTTCGTTGATTGGAACTCGTTCATAGAAAAATTATTCTGTGGGCAGGAAAACCTACAAGCCCTGTGCATCCCTTGTCATATGAAAAAGACCCAGGTTTACAACTCTGCTAGGACTAGATGGGAAAGAAAGGTGCCCCACAAGTGAGACACCTATCGTACTGCTACTGAGGAACTGCGTTGGCTTCAAGTTCAAATACAACAGCTTCTCCAGCCATGCACTCCAACTCTACTTCGCCAACGATTAGCTTCACGCCTTCGCCAAGGTCAGCGTCACCGCTTACTTGTACGATTGCTAGGCCAACTGCGCCGTTGCGTTTGAAAATAGCACTCATGCCGTCTTCAGAAACTTCTAGGTCGCCAAGGGCTAAATCGCCGCCCACTGCCCATGAAAGTGCGCCGTCAATAGCCGCATCATTTCCAGCAGCGTCTTTAATCGCCTTTACTTTGATCTCTGCATTTTCGTTTAACTGTAGCTTCATATTGGTATCCCCTTTTATTCGCCCATTTATTGTTAGTTTATAAACTTCCAACTCGAACATCACGGCAGGTAGAACGGGCTTTAATTCTCCTTCGATCCGTAAGAGTATATCTCTTATTTCTTCTAAAATTATTAGCTTTTTACTTTTGTAGTTCTTAAAAAATAACAAAACCCACACTGCGGCCCTTGCTAGGTAAACAAATATGTTGGAAAATAAAAGCCCCAGCTTATTTAAAAGTCGTCCGAGGCCACGACATACCCGAATGGGGATCTCCCTGACAAGTTCGATCAACTCTAATTGTTGCATTGATATTCTCCTCTAACAAGACTGTAATTTTAATCAGTTAGTCTTTTTATGATGCGAGTTTTTCCTAGACCACTATCTATAGTCTCAAAAAGATCGTCAAACACACCGATGGCCTGTTTGCATTCCATACTAAGACAGTTTTTCAATAGTGTATATCGTAGGATGGTCCAGTCTTCACTTAGTAAAACGATTCCGTGCCTACGAAGTTTGTCCCATTCTTCCTTGGGGATTCTTCCTTCTTCTGCTGAAACTGTTTTTACATAGTAGCCGTCGCCACTTGCTGGCAGAGTTACGTGCGCTTTGAAGTCAGGAATTTTTACGCTTGCGCAACTTACCAAAGCTAGCAAACCTACGCAGAGCAATAATGACTTCATCGTCGATAGCTTTAATTTCTTCATCGGTTAAGTCCCTGCCTTCATTGCGTATCTTTTGAATTAATTCTTCTGCGGTTTCCCAGCTTCCGTCGAAATATTTTTCGTCGGACATTGTTTCCATTCTCGCCGCTCCAATATTTAATACAATCAATCCGGCGTTTGCAAGAGTCTCACAGAAATATTTTAAGAATAGGAAGACAACTTTTCCCAGGAAACCCTGGGTTAAAAATAGTGTCGCGGGATTGGCGGCAAGACCCGCCATAATAACAGAGGCCCCTGTCGCGCCAATTCCGCTAAACTTATGTTTCATTTTATAATGCTACTAATTTCTTAATCCAAGCAATTGCTTGGTCGTCGATTGGAGTAGAAGACTTTGCAGCAAGTTTTTCAACTTCAGCAATAAGATCAATCTCAACTGCCAACTCAACTTTTACTTTTAGCTGACCGTCGATATCAACAGACGCCACACCGTAATCACCTAATTTTTTTTCTAATTCTTTTCCTTCAAACATTTTATCCCCCCTAGGAATGTAGTTTTTTATCTCGCTCTAAATTGTCCACTCTTTGGCTTATTCCGTCCAGTCTTTCCCCGTGTTTTTGAAGATCTAGCCTAAGTGCGGCGGCTACGTTATTGATGGCCTCTGTAATTGCCCCGAAGTTTTTTGATATCTCTTTCTTTACTCTGCCCGAATGAATCCATGCGGCAACGGCGAAGAAGAATCCAGCCTGGGCAATTTGACTGTTTGCTGTGGCCATTATGCCCTGTATGACGGCCTCCGGGTCTGATACGGCGAACATTCCTAAGCCCGCGCCCCCTGCAATTCCGGCTGTCTTCTTAAAACTATTAATCATATATCCCCCGAGAAGTATTGATTAAACACCTAGGGGAATTATACGACAAGAAGGATTTTTAGTGGTATTTTTCCGTCTCTGACCAAGACTTAGATATTGCGTTAAAGTGCCACACCTTGTCGAAGAATCTACGGCCAAATTGGAGGTTAAAATCACGGCTTAAAAGGTCTAGTAATTTGTATTCATCCACCCCGTGTAGCTCCCCAGTAATCCATTTAACTTTCGATATGTCGGGGATGGCACTGAGTATTTCGTACTCCGCCCCCTCCACGTCTATTTTAATGAAGTCTGGAGTCCCTACTTCCTGACATATTTTGTCCATTCTTACTATGTTTACTGTCTGACTTTCAGACCCGTCCTTAATGAAATTAGAAAATCCTCCGAGGTTTGTTTCGTCAGTACTGGAATACAAAATCCGGTCTTCCGTCTTGTTGCCTAGGCCAACTTTTAGTGCCCGGATATTTTCGTACGATGCCGTGTTCTTTATGAGTAGATCGAAGTTTTCTTTTTCGGGCTCGAAGCAATGTATTTTAGCAGCAGGATAAATATTGGCCAGCAGACTAGATACCACTCCGATGTTAGCCCCGATATCAAACACAAGTTTAGGCTCGAAGTTGGGAAATAAGTATTCAGACTTGTCGATAATAACTGCTTTTATAATTGCCTCGTCACTTGTTCCTGGTCGGTAGCATATCGGAGGTCTGTCTTCAAAGGCCTCAAATTTCTTAATTGGTCTCATTGTATTTCTCCATAGCCCATTGAGCCATATCTACAGGATTAGGTAGCCAAGACTCTAATATTTTTGGGTCGACAAATTCTGCCTCTACGGATTGTTTTTTGTTTGGGCAGAAATCTATTAGGTCCCACACACCGCCGAGTCCGAAATTCTTTTCTCTCCATTGCCATTCGCCGTGACGCCAGTGAGTAATCATATCGGGTTGCTTGCAAGTAGCAATGTACCCGATCCATGCGTCTCCGCAAGCGGCCATATGTAATGGGGCAGAGTCGTTTGTCAGAAGTACCTTAGCGTTTTTACAAAGCCAGATAGACTCGGAGATAGTTAGCTTGTTCCTTAGATCTAAACACCCGTCTGCGTTTACATCCACTGTCCCTCGATTGTCGTCGGCGTCTGCTCCGATAAGTATTGGAGTTATTCCGCGAATTTGTAGTCCAGCTATAACCCTATCCCAAAAGGATTTCGGGAATGTCTTCGACTGCCAATGTTTCCCGGCGTGAATAAGTACGCCCCCCTTTTTAAGATTTAATTCCTTCCGAGGCTCCGGCGGAAACATTTGTATCTCTCTGTCTGAAACAGGAAGTTGTAATCGGAGCGCACACAGCGAAGGAAAATCCACACAGTTTGTAAGCATATGCGAGAAGAATTGCCACACTAAATTGGATTCGTCGGGAGGAGTTATAGTCTCGAAGCAAAAGAATCTGCTGTACATAGGAACTTCTTCCCGAAGATCATACACCCGTTTAAATTTTAAGTGTGAAAATAGCTCCGGTATTTCACTGGCTATGCTTATCTCACAGTCCTTGAACATCTTCAGCGCATATCTGAGGGTGGGCTCTGCGCATATCTGATCGCCTATCCCGCCCCAGGTTTTGAATAAAAGTTTGCGCTCTACCCCGGCATCAATAGCAATCTGTGTTCGGAATATGGGCAAATGGGTAACAGGCAAGGCTACCCGCTTAGTGGTGTCTATCTTTTCCATTGGTTTACTCCCCGTAGTGTTGAGACCTAATTATCTCATAAACATAGGGGAGTAAAGGCATTGTTTACGTAAAATATTCCAATTCTACTTTATATACGTTCTTGCCTATTGGACTGTTTCCAAAGAAGGCCAGTCCGTCTCCAAGAGAAATTGTATAAGAATTGCCCGCTGTAACTGGGATGTCCAGAGAGGTAATAAATTCCCTTCCGTCCGGAGCAAATCCGCCAAGAACTGCAACTGGGGATGATCTTGGGGCCACGTCTCCGACGCCCAAAGTTCCGTTTGTATTATTTCCCCATGCGTAGAGCCCTCCATTAGTTGCTATTCCGAATACTGAATATACATCATTGGCACTGTCCGCAAAAAAGATATCCGCAAACTTAAATCCGCCAAGAACGGCAACAGGAGAAGATCTGGAAACTATATCCCCAAGTCCAAGCTGTCCGTTCGCGTTTATTCCCCATGCGTACGCCGTGCCATCATTGGTAAGTCCTATGGACATACTTCTGAATGTTTTAACATCCTTAAATTCTAGTCCGCCAAGAACTGCGACAGGAGAAGACGCTGCACTTGTACTTCCTATTCCTAAAGCCCCTTGCGTATTGTCTCCCCACGCATATAGAGATCCGCCAGAAACTATGCCGAATATTGATTCACTCTTAGGGCATTTTATTAGTCTCTCGAATGTTAGTCCGCCGATAACTGCAACTGGAGAAGACTTAGCAACAACGTCTCCGTGTCCAAGTTGTCCAGACGAGTTATCTCCCCACGAATAGGCGTTGCCAGAATTGTCCAGTGCTGTGAATGAATATCTGCTAGACACTGCTCCGCCAACTATTTGTTTAATTTGCAATCCGCCAAGAACCGCAACGGGAGAAGACTTTGCAGCTACCGTTCCGTCGCCCAGTTGTCCATTTACATTATTCCCCCAAGAATATGCCAGACCTCCGGTAGTTACAGCCACTACAGATCCGTTTGCAGCAGACCCAGAAATGAATGACATCGTGCTAAATGACAGTCCTCCGAGTACCGCAACAGGGGAAGATCGAGGGACAACGTTTCCTACTCCAAGTTGCCCGTTCGTATTTACGCCCCAGGCATACGCGGAGTTATCAGAAGATATTCCAAGTACCGAAGTGTCCCTTGGATATATGTCCATAAATTTAATTCCGCCAAGAATTGCAACTGGAGAAGACTTTGCCGCTACCGTTCCGACGCCAAGCTGTCCGTTACCGTTCACTCCCCAGGAATAAACAGATCCGTTAGCTGCAATTCCGTAGCTATTCATAACAGTGGCGGACACGGTAGTTCCGT
>Ga0307377_10004357_pt1 | contig 15517 bp, 13 predicted proteins | sample TR3MG_FD_202535 | JGI IMG/M metagenome (GOLD analysis project Ga0307377, IMG submission 202535) | Soil microbial communities from Risofladan, Vaasa, Finland - TR-3 | ecosystem: Environmental > Terrestrial > Soil > Coastal area > Acid sulfate soil | place: Finland: Risofladan, Vaasa | collected... | reverse complement strand
CTTCCCTCGTTCCCCCGTGACCTTCCCTCGTTCCCCCGCGACCTTCCCTCGTTCCCCCGTGACCTTCCCTCGTTCCCCCGTGACCTTCCCTCGTTCCCCCGCGACCTTCCCTCACTTTTCCGTGACCTTCCGCCATTCCCCCGCGGCCTTCGCTCGCTGGTCCGCGGCGGCTGCGCAGGGCTCCGCGAAAGTTCGACGCCGGGGGAGGGCCTGGCGACGGTGTCTGCGAATGTAAGAACTGTGCTCATTGACCGCATTGTCTGTCGGGACGTACACTGATTCGCATAACCAACCTTGTGGGCGGGACATGAAACCATCTGAGCAACAGTTTCTCGATGAGCTCGATAAAGAGCTCTGGACGGCGGCCAACAAGCTTCTCCCCATGCTCGACGCGGCGGTGTACAAGCATGTGGTCCTCGGCCTCATATTTCTCAAATACGTGTCGGACTCCTTCAGCGCTCGCAGGACCGAGCTCGAGAAGGCCTTCCGCGATCCGAAGAATGAGTACTACCTCGGGGACGAGGCGGGCGATGCCGCGGCCGAAGAGCTCGAAGTCCGCGACTACTACACCGAGAAGAACGTGTTCTGGGTGCCGGCCCTGGCCCGCTGGGACTTTATCCGCGCGAACGCCAAGGTGGCCGAGGGCTCGAAGCTCAAGGTCAAGAACGGAAAGACCTACACCTACACCTTCCGCGGCATAGGCCGGCTCCTCGACGACGCGCTGGCCGAGATCGAGAAGGAGAATCCTCGTCTCAAGGGCATCCTCGAGAAGGAATTCGCGGCCAAGCGCATAGACTCGGGCCTCCCGAGCCTCATCGACCAGTTCTCGAATATCCCTTTCGAGCATGAGAGTCTGGGCGCCAAGGACATCCTCGGCCATGTCTACGAGTACTTCCTCGGCCAGTTCGCGATGGCCGAGGGCAAGAAGGGCGGCCAGTACTACACGCCCAAGTCCATCGTCAGCCTCATCGTCGAGATGCTCGAGCCCTACAAGGGCCGGGTCTACGATCCCTGCTGCGGCTCGGGAGGCTTCTTCGTCCAGTCCGAGCGCTTCATTGAGGAACATGGCGGCAAGATCGGGCAGATCTCGATCTACGGCCAGGAGTCCAACCCCACCACCTGGCGCCTCGCCTCGATGAACATGGCCATCCGCGGCATGGATTTCGACTTCGGCTCGGAGCCGGCCAACACCTACGCCCGCGACCTGCACCCCGACATGCGCGCCGACTTCATCATGGCCAACCCGCCCTTCAACATGAGGGAGTGGAAGGACGGAGTGAAGGACGAGGACCCGCGCTGGAAGTACGGCCTGCCGCCCGCAGGCAACGCCAACTTCGCCTGGCTCCAGCACATGATCTACCACCTCGCGCCGAACGGCTCGCTCGGCCTCCTCCTCGCCAACGGCTCCATGTCCTCGAACACCAACACCGAAGGCGATATCCGCAGGGCCATCATCGAGGCCGACCTCGTCGAATGCATGCTCGCCCTTCCCGGCCAGCTCTTCACCAACACCCAGATCCCCGCCTGCGTGTGGCTGCTCACGCGCAACAAGGGGCCGAGCTCGGGCGCGAAGAAGGGCGGCAAGCGCGACCGGCGCGGCCAGACCCTCTTCATCGACGCGCGCAAGCTGGGCTACATGAAGGACCGCGTCCTGCGCGACTTCTCGGACGAGGACATAGCGAAGATCGCCGGCAGCTTCCACGCCTGGCAGAGGGGAGAGGGCTACGCCGACGAGGCGGGATTCTGCACGTCGGCCACGCTGGCCGACATCGCCAAGAACGGTTACGTCCTCACCCCTGGCCGCTATGTCGGCGCCGCGGCGCAGGAGGAGGACGGCGAGCCCTTCGAGGACAAGATGAAGCGCCTGACGTCGACGCTCTTCGCCCAGTTCGAGGAGGGGAAGAAGCTAGAGAAGGAGATCAGGAAAAACCTGGCCGGGCTGGGCTACGGGGAGGGGAAGCGATGATCCCCAAGACTTTCGAGGCCACCAGGATCGAGGCCTTCATCAAGGAGCTCGGCGAGGAGGAATTGCTCTACCTCAACCGCCTCGTCGTCGAACGCCTGAAGCTCATCTCGCAGGAGAAGAGCACGAGGGCCATGGGGCGCTTCAACATAGGCGAGATGGTCGAGTTCGAGGACAACGCGGGCGCGCGCAAGACAGGGGCGGGCCATGGGAAGTAATGCGTCGATCGTTCCGGTAGAAAGAATCGAAGGGGTCATCTACCTCATCCGGGGCGAGAAGGTCATGCTCGACGAGGACCTCGCCGAGTTGTATGAGGTCGAAACCCGGGCCCTCATTCAAGCGGTGAAGCGGAACGTCGAGCGCTTCCCCGAGGATTTCATGTTCCAATTGAGCAAGGAAGAATACGATTCTTTAAGATCACAATTTGTGATCTTAAAGAACGGGCAGGGCCAACACCGCAAATACCTTCCCTACGCCTTCACGGAGCAGGGTGTGGGTATGCTCTCAGGTGTCCTTCACAGCGAGCGCGCCGTTCTCGTCAACATCGAGATAATGAGGGCATTTGTGCGCCTGCGCCGCATGCTCGCCGGCAACGCTGAGCTCGAGCGCAAGCTCGCCGCCATCGAGCGCAAGTACGATGCACAGTTCAAGGTCGTCTTCGACGCTATACGGGCGCTGATGAAGGTCGAGGAAAAGCCGAAGCGGAAGATCGGGTTCTCGGCGGAGAGGGAGTAAGGAATGAAGGGCAGCGATCCGCGGCTGGCCATCGTGGAGGCGGCCCACGACAGCGAGGCGAGCGAACTCCCCTTCGGCAAACGCTGGAACCACGAGACCGTCACCATGAGGCCCGAGCACCTGGAAGCCCTGCGGCAGGGTCGGCTCGTCGCCCTCGACGTACAGGCGGAGTATGTGGTGTATCTGAGGTTGGATGCGGAGGGGAAGGGAGCGGGAAATGGCGGATGAGCCAAGCGCTATGCATATGCCAATCGCCGCTTCACGCCTTCCTACTGGATGGACATGGAAGCGACTCGATGCAGTTTGCGAAGGAGTGTTTGACTGTCCGCATTCTACTCCGCTTCTGACTGAAGCAGGCCCGTATATTGTTCGATCTCAGGATATCCGTTCCGGCAGTTTTCAAAGCAGTGAAGCTGCACATGTATCAGAAGAGACCTATCGAGAGCGTATTGCTAGAGCAGAACCACGACACGATGATCTGCTTTTCAGTCGCGAAGGAACGTACTTTGGGATCGCTGCGGAGGTGCCGCGTAGGGTGCGTCTATGCCTCGGCCAACGGATGGTTTTACTGCGCCCGCTGTCATCAACCACGCACAGTCGTTTTCTCTTGTATTGGCTCAATTCGCCGATGATGGCTTCGTATATTCAGGGGTTCCGTGAAGGCAGCGTCGCGGAGCGTCTCAATCTACCGACGATTCGTGGACTACCAGTGGCGTTGCCACCTCTCTCCGAGCAGCGCGCCATCGCCTCAATCCTCGGCAGTCTCGACGACAAGATCGAGCTCAACCGCAAGACCTGCGAGACCATCGAGGAGATGGCCAGGGCCATCTTCAAGTCCTGGTTCGTTGACTTTGACCCCGTGCGCGCCAAGATGGCGGGCGAAAAGCTCGAGGCGATCTGCGCGCGGCTCGGGCTCACGCGAGAGATGCTCGAGCTCTTCCCGGATAGGCTCGTGGATTCGGAGTTGGGGGAGATTCCTGAGGGGTGGGAGGTCGAAACTATAGAGAGTATTGCGACTGCCGTTGGTGGGAGCACCCCAAGTACAAAAGAATCGTCTTATTGGGATGATGGTATCTACTTCTGGGCAACCCCTAAAGATTTGTCAGGACTACATACGACCGTATTATTTGGTACCGAGAGACGGATAACAGAAGAGGGGCTTTCCCAAATATCTTCCGGACTGTTACCCGTTGGAACAGTTTTGCTGTCGTCGCGTGCGCCTATAGGGTACAGGGCAATTACAGAAGTCCCCGTCGCAATAAATCAAGGCTTTATTGCTATTTCACCCAATCCTGGCATTTCGAATCTTTTCATTCTAATTTGGCTAGAATCGGCTCATGAAACTATTGTAAGCAAAGCGAACGGTTCAACCTTTCTTGAGATAAATAAAGCCAATTTCCGTGAAATTGAGCTTGTGATTCCTAACGGGGCAATTATGAAAGTCTTCGACCAACTGGCGAGGTCTTTATATCAAGAACTCGTACGCATGGAAAACGAAATAGGCACACTTGTTTCTCTCCGCGACTCTCTCCTCCCCAAGCTCATCTCGGGCGAGATAGAGGTAGGATCATGAGACGCGCTCAAGTGCGGCACTTGTTGGTTCGATCGGTGATACATGATACTGAGTCGAGGAGATCGGCATGATACAAAGGCTCTTTCTGGAAAATTTCGGCCCCATCGGCAAGCTGGATTGGAAAGGCCTTGGGAAGATAAATCTCATCATCGGCAACAACGGGACGGGCAAGACCTTCCTCCTCAAGGCCGCTTACTCGGCGACGAAATCTCTCGAGGAATTCAAGCGGGGCGCTGAGCCTCGCAAGCTCGAAGACATCCTCGCCACCAAGCTTTACTGGACCTTCCAGACCGAGCGGCTCGGGGAGCTGGTAAAGAAAGGCGATCAAAACAAGCTTTCCTTCAGAATGGAATATGAAGAGGGCATCCTCGGCTACGCTTTCGGGGAGAGCACGAAAGATACGATCGTCGATCTTAGCGGACCGGAGCGGGGCCTCGAGACAAACTCGCTCTTCCTTCCTGCCAAGGAAGTGCTCACGCTCTACAAACCCATCATCAGTTCGCGCGAGGTCGAGAAGAGTTTCGGCTTCGACGATACGTACTACGACCTCGCGAAAGTTCTCTCGATCCATACCACGAAGGGTCGCAATTACCCTGAGTTCGCCGACGCGCGCAGGAGGCTCGAGAGCCTCATCGGCGGGAAGGTCGAATACCAAGACGAAAAGGATCGGTGGGTCTATCGAAAGAACCTCGAGCGATATAGTTTCCCGATCGCCTCTGCCTCGGAAGGCATAAAAAAGGTCGCGATACTCGATGCCATGTTGGGGAATCGTTACTTGGTGCCTGGCTCGATCATCTTCATAGATGAACCTGAGTCCGCCCTCCACCCCGAGGCCATAGCGCAGTTCATGGACATTGTTTTCCTGCTGGCGGGTTCGGGACTTCAATTCTTCCTGGCTTCCCATTCCTATTTCGTCATCAAATGCCTTGCCATCATAGCGCAGAAAAGCACGTGCTCCATCCCGGTACTCTCGTTCACGGAGGATGGAAGCATGCTATCCGACCTGCAAAACGGCTTCCCTGACAATCCCATAGTCGCCGAGTCGGTGCGGCTCTATCAAGAGGAAGTGGGGCTCGCGTTCGAATGAGCGACAATATCGAATCTGGGATGGTCTTCGTTCGCTCCCGCGATGGATTTTTCAACGTGGAGAAGAGCGCGACGATGGGAAGTATCGGCGATGGCGTGAAGATCTGCGAGTTCTTCTCGCGGATCGAGAGAAACGGGAAGCCTAAGCTCTTTCTTGTCGAGGCGAAATCGAGTTCCCCTAAGCCCGCCTCATCGGGAGGGAAGCCGGATAGATGGGAGGACTACAGTGCGGGCATCTATGAGAAATTCATCAATGCGCTCCTCATCTATCTCGGGCTAAAGACCGGGAGAAAATATGCCGTTCGGTCGGAACTCCCTTCGGCCATCGCCGAGGACGAGCTCGGCTCTCTGGCGATACTCCCTTGTCTCGTCCTCCGCGACCATCCAGTCGAGGCACTGCCGCCTGTTCAGGATGAGCTGCGCATGCGCCTGGACCATGTCGTCAAGTCGTTTCGCCTGGAGCAGCCAATCGCGATCAATCGAGATATGGCGATCTCATATGGGCTTGTAGAACAAGATAGGAAGGAGCCAGTCCCATGAGCAATCGAAGATCGGGCGGCGGAGCGCGCATCGAGTACCTGAAGGTCGAGAATTATCGCGCCCTCAAGCAGGTCGAGCTGCGGGACTTATCCCCCCTGACCGTTCTCCTGGGGCCTAACGGCTCAGGCAAGTCCACGGTCTTCGACGTCTTCGCCTTCCTGTCGGAGTGCTTCGACTCAGGGCTCAGGCGAGCCTGGGACCGCCGAGGCCGGGCGAAGGAGCTCAAGACTCGCGGCTCAGAGGGGCCGGTCATTATCGAGATCAAGTACCGAGAGGGCGATTATCCCCTCATCACCTACCATCTCGCGGTCGACGAGCGGAAGGGTCTCCCCTATATCGCGGAGGAGTGGCTCGCCTGGCGTAGGTCCGCTCAGGGCAAGCCCTTCCGCTTCCTCGATCTGCGGGAGGGCAAGGGGAAGGCCGTGAGCGGCGAGCTTCCCGATGAAGACGACGAGCGTATCGATATTGCGCTCAACGACCCAGACTTGGTGGGAGTCAACGCCCTCGGGCAGTTCTCGATTCATCCCCGCGTCGCGGCTCTCAGAAATTTCATCACGGGCTGGTATGTCTCGTACTTCACGGTGGACGAAGCGAGGGCACAGCCCGAGGCCGGACCGCAGGAGCACCTCTCTCGCTCCGGCGACAATCTCGCCAACGTGATCCAATACTTGCAGGAGCGCGACGCCGACAGACTGAACGAGATATTCGCCGCGTTGAGGGGGCGTGTGCCGCGAATCGAGAAGGTGCTTTCCGACCAGATGCCCGACGGCAGGCTCCTCCTTCAGATAAAGGATGCTCCCTTCGAGAGCCCCGTGCTCGCGCGCTTCGCCTCGGACGGTACGCTCAAGATGCTCGCCTATCTGCTCCTTCTCCACGATCCTGCGATCCCTCCCTTCATCGGAATCGAGGAGCCGGAGAACTTTCTTCACCCGCGGCTTTTGCCGGAGCTCGCCGAGGAGTGCCGTGCGGCTTCGGAGCTCAGCCAGCTCCTCGCGACGACGCATTCGCCTTTTTTCCTCGATAGCCTGCGGCCGGAGGAAGTCCGGGTGCTCTACAGGGACGAGAGAGGCTTTTCGAACATTGTCCGAGCGAGCGAGATTCCCGGCATTTCCCAGTTCATGGAGGCAGGCGCTTCGTTGGGCCACCTCTGGACTGAAGGCCGGTTCGAGATGGGCGACCCTCTCGTCAATCAAGGAGCGCCGCGGACGGTTCGGAAAGGGCGCTCATGAGCCCTGCTCACTACGACATACTCGTGGAGGAGCCTTCCATGGAGGCCTTTCTGGATTCGCTTTTGCCGAGGATCCTCGGAGAGACGGTCACATTCTCGCTCTTCCAACATCAGTGCAAGGACAGGCTGCTGAAGGACCTCCCGAAGCGCTTCGCCGGCTACGCGAATTACCTTTCAGCAGGCACGAAAGTGATCGTGCTCGTGGATAGGGACGACGACGACTGCGTCGAGCTCAAGCGCTCGATCGAGGAGATGGCGGAGCGCTCGGGGCTGCGAGTCAGGTCGCGATCGGGCAGGGACGATTGGCAGGTCTCGGTCAGGATAGCGGTCGAGGAGCTCGAGGCCTGGTACTTCGGCGAATGGCAGGCCATTACGGAAGCGTATCACCGCGTGAGTCCGTCCGTACCCTCGAAGGCTGCCTTCAGGGAATCGGACGCTATAACAGGTGGCACCTGGGAAGCTTTCGAGCGCGTGCTGAAGCAATACGGCTACTTCAAGAACGGACTACGCAAGATAGAGGCAGCGCGCGCTATAGGATCTCGTATCGACATAGACCGATCGCGATCCAGGAGCTTTCAGGCCTTCGTAGACCTCCTACGAGAAGCCGGCTAGCTAGCGAAAAAGGATGTAACAATGAACGAGTCCCACCTCGAACGGCTCTGCCTCTCCTGGTTCCGCGACTCTGGCTGGGACGTCCTCTACGGCCCCGACCTCGCGCCCGAGGGCGAGAGCCCGGAGCGGTCCGACTATCGCGATGTGCTTCTGCGCGAGAGGCTGGCGGCGGCCCTCTCCCGCCTCAATCCCCAGTTGCCCGATTCCGCCATCGAGGAGGCGGTCACGGCGATTGCGCGACCCAAACAGCCCTCCCTCGTCCTGAACAACCGCGAGTTCCACCAGGCCTTGCTGAAGGGCCTGCCCGTCGAGGTCGAGGACGAGGGGTCGCGGCGCGGGGATCGCGCGAGGCTCGTCGACTTCGAGGTCCCGGGCAACAACGAGTTCCTCGTCGTGAATCAGTTCACCGTCCTGGGTACGAAACAGCCGAGGCGGCCCGACCTTGTCTGCTTCCTGAACGGCATCCCCATCGCGGTCATCGAGCTCAAGAATCCCGTGGACGAGGGCGTCGGCATCGAGGACGCCTTCAATCAGCTCAGCACCTACAAGACCGAGATATCCCAGCTCTTCGTCTACAACGAAGCCCTCGTCATATCGGACGGGATCAATGCGCGCGTGGGCTCGCTCACCGCGGGCCTGGATCGCTTCCTCCCCTGGAGGGTGGTACGAAACGAGGACGACCGGCCGCTCCTCGAGTACGAGCTCGAGAAGGTGGTCCGCGGCTTCTTCTCCCCGGACCTCCTCCTGGACTATCTGCGCTCCTTCATACTCTTCGAGGATTCGGACGACGGTATCGTCAAGAAGATAGCCGCCTATCACCAGTTCCACGCCGTGCGCGAGGCCCTGCGCGTCGCGGTGATAGCGGCCACGGGGGCGAGAAAGGAGAGTGTCGCCGAGCGCGCGACCTACGGGAAGAGGGTTGTCCCCGGGTCGAGGAAGGGCGGTATCGTCTGGCACACCCAAGGATCGGGCAAGAGCATCACCATGGCCTTCTTCGCGGGCAAGCTGATGCGGGAGCCGAGGCTCGCAAATCCCACGATCGTGGTCGTGACCGACCGGAACGATCTCGACGGCCAGCTCTTCGGCGTGTTCGTGGGAGCCCGCGAGCTCTTGGGCGAGCTACCGGTCCAGGCCGAAAGCCGAGAGCAGTTGCGGGAGCTCCTGGCCGGCCGTGAATCTGGCGGCATTTACTTCACGACGGTGCAGAAGTTCGTCCCCGAAAAGGGCGAAACCTCGTTCCCGAAGCTCAACGGCAGGTCCAACATCATCGTCGTCGCCGACGAGGCCCACCGCTCGCAGTACGGCTTCAAGGCCGTGCTCGACAAGCAGAGCGGACGCTACAGGTACGGCTTCGCCAAGCACCTGCGCGACGCCCTGCCCGAGGCGACCTTCGTCGGATTCACCGGTACGCCGGTCGAGGGCGGGGATCGCGACACGAGGGCGGTCTTCGGCGACTACGTGAGCATCTACGATATCCAGGACGCGGTGGACGACAAGGCCACCGTTCCGATTTATTACGAGAGCAGACTCGCCAAACTCGACCTCGACGAGGCTGAGATGGAGGTCCTCGGCGCGCAAATCGAAGATGTGTTCGAGGACGAGGAAGACACGGCCAGGCGCGAAGCCACCTTGAGCCGCTGGGCTGCCCTCGAAAAGATCGTGGGAGCCAAGCCGCGGATAGAGTCTCTCGCCGCCGATATCGTATCTCATTTCGAGTCGCGCCTCGGCGTCATCGAAGGCAAGGGCATGATCGTCTGCATGAGCCGCGAAATATGCGCACGGCTCTATGAAGCTATCGTCGATCTGCGGCCATCCTGGCACGACTCCGACCCCGAAAAGGGCCTGATCAAAGTTGTCATGACGGGCTCGGCCGCCGACAAGGAACCCATTCAGAGCCACGTCTACAACGCCTCGACGCGCAAGCGGCTCGAAAAACGTTTCAAGAGTCCCTCCGACTCCCTCAAGCTCGTCATCGTTCGCGACATGTGGCTGACCGGCTTCGACGTTCCCTGTCTCCACACCATGTACGTCGACAAGCCCATGCACGATCACAATCTCATGCAGGCCATCGCCCGTGTGAACAGGGTGTTCGGCGCGAAGGAAGGCGGCCTCGTCGTCGACTATATCGGCATGGCCCAGGCCCTCCGTAACGCACTTAAGAACTACACCGAGAGCAAAGGGAAGGGCGAGCCCGCGCATCCGGCGGCGGATGCCCTCTCGGCCCTCCGCGAGAAGCTGGAGGTCGCCCGCGAGCTGATCCGCGGCTTCGATTATTCGAAGTATTTCGGCGAGGCCCAGGAGCTCTTGATTCCCGCCGCGAACTACATTCTTGGCCGCGAAGAGGGCGCGAAACGTTGGGCTGACACAATACTCGCAGCCTCCCAGGCTTTCTCCCTCTGCGGCACCCTCGACGAGGCGGTCGCCTATCGCGAGGAACTGGCCTTCTTCCAGGCTATCAAGGCCATTATCGCCAAGGCGGGTTCGCCGACCGCTGCGACTTCGGCGAACGTGAAAGAAAGCGTTCTACGGCAGATACTTGACAACGCGGTCGTAGTAGAAGGCATCCACGACGTTTTCTCGCTTGCCGGTCTCGAGCATCCCGATATCGGCATACTCTCCGATGATTTCCTCGCCGAGGTCAGGAACTATCCTCAAAAAAACCTGGCGGCTCTCCTTCTCGAGCGGCTCATGGCCGACCAGATATCCTCCCGCGCGAGGACCAATGTCGTGCTCGAGAAGAAATTCGCGGACAGGCTGAGAGAAACCATCAACAGGTATCACAACCGCGCGATAGAGAGTGCCCAGGTCATCGAGGAGCTCATCGCGATGGCGAAGGAGTTCCGCGAGGCCACGGTGCGAGGCGAGAAGCTCGGCCTCGACGAGAGCGAGTTCGCCTTCTATGAGGCGCTCGCGAACAACGATAGCGCGGTCCGGGAACTCGGCGACGAGATACTCTCGAGCATCGCGCGCGAGCTGACCGAAAAGCTGCGCGGCAGCGCGAGTATCGATTGGCGAAAACGCGAGAACGTGCGGGCTCGTCTTCGCAACCTGGTTCGTATCACGCTTCGGCGCTACAAGTATCCGCCGGACAAACAGGAAGAAGCGGTCGAGCTTGTCCTGAATCAAGCCGAGCGGCTGACCGATGAATGGTCTGCGGATGACTAGCGCGACATCCCGGCGGGAGGGAGCGTTCCCCCAGGGCGGTCCTGGGTTCCGGCGGCGGCGGGAGGAACTGAGCTGCCGCTGCCCCGGGCCCTTGAGGATTCCGGGGCGGCAGTTCTTGAATTCCTCAGGTCGCGCTCGTTTTTCTGTCCTTCATTCGCCCCTTATTTATAGATTTTCGTCCTGAGCCAAACCAGCTCCTCAAAAATCCGAACTCCCCCTCTCTTTTTTCATTGACTAAATAAAAAAGTAACTATAAAAATAGAACTATCAACAATAAAACTATCGTTTTGCCAGTTGAAATGATCGGGTAGACATCGGTCCCCGACTCGACCTGGCGGAGGGCGCATGGACGTACGGATCTGCATCGGGGAGTTCTGTCATCTGAAAGGCTCGGAGATAGTCACGCGAGTATTCATGGAACTCGCGGAGAAGGAACAGCTCGGCGACAGGCTCGATCTCAAGGGTGTTTTCTGCCACGGCGCCTGTCAGGAAGAAGGCGTTTCGGTCAGGATCGGAGACACCGTCCATAAAGTGCTGCACGAGAACGCGGAAGCGTTTTTCCGCAGCGTGGTGCTGCCTGCCGTCAAGGCGCAGGGATAGGGGGGCGTATGTCGGTCGTCCGCTACGGCGTTTGGGACCGCAAGGTCGTCGATACCCGCACGCTCCAGTACTTCGAGGTCGATGAGACTCCCGGCTTCGAGCATTTCGAGGAATTCGATCCGGGGAACCGCATTCGCGCCTTCTTCGGCGGCAAGGGCTTCTTTTCCTTCGACCGTGATGTCGACCTTCTCGACGGCATCCGCGGATACCTGGGCCGCGCCGCCTCCGAGTCCTGCGGCAAATGCACCCCCTGCCGCGTGGGTCTGCAGATCCTCAAGAAGCGGCTCGATGAACTGGCCGAGGGGAAGGCCGGACCGGAAAGCTTCGAAATCATGCGCACCATAGCCGAGCAGGTACGCGATACCTCGCTCTGCGGCCTGGGGCAGACCGCGACGGTGGCGCTCATCGAGATCCTCGACCATTTCCCCGACGAGCTGACGAGGCGCATCGGCAAGCGAGGCGAGGAGCCTCAGTCCTCGACCAGCTACGTGACCGCGCCCTGCATCGAGGCCTGCCCCGCCAAGGTCGAGGTGCCCGAATACATCGATTATATAAAGAAAGGCGAGTTCGCCCATTCCGTCGGCGTCATCCTCCGCAAGTACCCCATGGCCGCGACCTGCGGCCGCGTCTGCGTCCGTTTCTGCGAGATGGCCTGCCGACGCACCATGGTCGACGGGGCGGTGGGCATCAAGATCCTCAAGCGCTTCGTCGCGGACAAGGAACGCTATGTCACCGACAAGTGGTTCTCGACCGACCTCGTCAAGGCGAAGAAGCCGGCCCAGCTCCGCGTCGCGGTCATCGGCGCGGGGCCCGCGGGCATCTCGGCCGCCTACCATCTCCTCCTCCGCGGCTATCAGGTCGATGTCCTGGAGGCCATGACCGAGGGCGGCGGGATGGCCGCGGTGGGCATCCCGGAATACCGGCTTCCCAAGGGCGTGCTGAAGCTCGAGGTCTCGATCATCACGAGCCTCGGCGGGCGCCTCCTCTACAACAAGCGCATGGGCCAGGACTATACGCTCGACGATCTCTTCAAGCAGCAGGGCTACAAGGCCGTCTTCCTGGGCATCGGCGCGCAGAAGGGCAAGGCCCTGGAAGTGCCCGGCGAGGATCGCTCGGTCCAGGGCTACATCTCCGGCGTGCGCTTCCTTCTCTACATCAACCACTACTTCATCACCATGGGCCTGCCCGTGGATCTCGGCAGGCGAGTGGTGGTGGTCGGCGGAGGCAATGTCGCCATGGACTGCGCCCGCTCGGCCCTGCGCATGGGTGTCGAGGAAGTGCATCTCGTGTATCGCCGGACCAAGGACGAGATTCCCGCCGCCGCCGAGGAGGTCGAGGCCGCGGAGGCCGAGGGCGTGCAGTTCCACTACCTCTCGCATCCGGCCCGCATCGTCACGGAGAGCGGCAAGGTCACCGGCATCGAGCTCATCAAGATGAAGCTGGGCGAGACCGACGCCAGGGGGCGCAGGACGGTCCTGCCTGAGGAGGGCACGAACTGGCTTCTCCCCGCGGACTTCGTCGTCGTCGCCATCGGCCAGGAGGTGGACAACCGCTTCCTCAAGGGCGACGAGGGCATCAAGATCAACCGCTACGGCCTCATCGAGGTCGACCCCGACACGCGTATGACCACGCGCAAGGGCGTCTTCGCCGGGGGCGACGCCGTTTCGGGACCGGCCACCCTCATCGAGGGCATGAGCCAGGGCGAGAAGGCCGCCCAGGCCATGGACGACTACCTCAGCCACGGCTGGGTGCGCTTCAATCCCAAGAACCGCATGAGCCAGCTCCTGGAGAGCGTGAAGCGGATCGACGGCATGGGCATCCGGGCGCCGGTCTCCTCCCAGTACCGCGTCACGGCGACGGAGCTCGACCCCGAGGTGCGCAAGCGCATCTTCGAAGAGGTCGAGAAGCCGATCACGCAGGAGGAAGCCTACCGCGAGGCGAACCGCTGCATGCGCTGCTACCGCGTCTACTCGGTCGTGACGGAAAGGTGAGGAAGAGATGAACGCCACCATAAACGGAAAGCCCGTCGAGTTCGACGAGGGCGAGACCATACTCCAGGCGGCCCGCCGCACGGGCCACCACATTCCCAGCCTCTGCGAGCTCGACTCCATCGACCACCGTCCCGGCACCTGCCGCGTCTGTCTCGTCGACGTGAGGCGAGCCGCCGGCACCGGCCCGGCCGGCGAAGGCTCCGAGGAGACGATCACCGTCACCTCCTGCAACACCCCCATGGAAGAGGGCTTGGCCGTCTTCACGCGCAACCCCGAGCTGCGCGAGAAGCAGCGCCTCCAGGTCGAGCTTCTGCTCGCCGACCACAACCAGGACTGCGCCGCCTGCATCCGCCACGGCGACTGCGAGCTCCAGGACATCGCTCAGTTCGTCGGCCTCCAGGACACGCGCTTCTGCGACCCGGTCTACTTCCGCGGCCGCACGCGCGACTCCTCCTCGCCCGCCATCGTGCGCGACATGACCAAGTGCATCCGCTGCTTCCGCTGCGTCACCGTCTGCCGCCAGGTCCAGGGCACCGACATTCTCGTCATCCAGAACGAGGGGCTCGCCGCGGAAGTGGGCGTGCGCCACGCCGAGGACCTCCTGCACTCGGATTGCGTCTCCTGCGGCCAGTGCACCCTCGTCTGCCCCACGGGCGCCCTCGCCGAAAAGGACGACTCCGAGCGGGTCGTCGACTACCTCTACGATCCCTCGGTCTTCACGGTCTTCCAGTTCGCGCCCGCCGTGCGCGTGGCCCTGGGCGAAGAGTTCGGACTCCCGCCGGGAACCAACGTCGAGGGCAAGATCATCACCGCCCTCAGGCGGCTGGGAGCGAACGTGGTGCTCGACACGAACTTCACCGCCGACCTCGTCATCATGGAGGAGGGCACCGAGCTCCTGACCCGGATCAAGGAGGGCGGCACCCTGCCGCTCTTCACCTCCTGCTCACCCGGCTGGGTCAACTATCTCGAGAAGTTCCACCCCGACATGCTGGGCCACGTCTCGACGACCAAGAGCCCGCAGCAGTGCTTCGGCGCGGTCGCGAAGACCTACCTGGCCGAGAAGATGAAGATCGATCCCGAGCGCATGCGCGTCATCTCCATCATGCCCTGCACCGCGAAGAAGGGCGAGGCCGGCCGCGGGGAGTTCGCGCCCTCCGGGAGGCCCGACGTCGACGTGGTGCTCACCACGCGCGAGTTCGCCCGGCTCCTCAAGAAGGAGGAGGTGAAGCTCGCCGAGCTCCCCGACTCGGGCTACGACAACGAGTGGATGGGCGCCTACACGGGGGCGGCCGAGATCTTCGGCAGCACGGGCGGCGTCATGGAGGCCGCGCTCCGCACGGTCCACTACGTGGTCACCGGCAAGGAGCTGCCCGGCATCAGCTACGACAAGATCCGCGGCCTCGAAGGGGTGCGGGAGGCCGAGGTGGATCTGGGGCCGACGGTCGGCGTGGTCCGCGTGGCGGTGGCGCACGGGCTCAGGAACGCCCTCAAGGTGGTCGAGGCGGTGCGCTCCGGCGAGCGGCAGTACCACTTCGTCGAGGTGATGACCTGTCCCGGCGGCTGCATAGGCGGCGGAGGCCAGCCCAAGATCAAGAAGGCCTACCAAGGCGCCCGAGGCCCGCGCTGGAAGGCGATCTACGCGATCGATTTCTCGGCGAAGCTGCGGCAGTCCCACAACAATCCCCTCGTGCAGAAGCTGTACAAGGACTTCCTGGGCTCGCCCAACTCGCACAAGGCCCACGAGCTCCTGCACACGCAGTACAGCGACCGTTCACGGACCGTCACCCACACGATGAGCGAAATCTGGGAGGATCTCCGGGACCGGACGAGGATCGAGCGGAGCGAATGAGGCGGGTCGGTCGCGCGCCGCTTTGCGCGCGGCCGGCCTTCAATTATACTGGAGCGATGTCCAGCCCTAGCTCGTCGACTTTCCGCCGTATGGCGGTCCTCTGCGCCTGCGCCCTCGCGGCCTTCTTCGCCCCCTCCGCGTCTCTGGCGGCCGATTCGCCGGCCGTCGTCGCGCC
>Ga0307377_10004353_pt1 | contig 15525 bp, 11 predicted proteins | sample TR3MG_FD_202535 | JGI IMG/M metagenome (GOLD analysis project Ga0307377, IMG submission 202535) | Soil microbial communities from Risofladan, Vaasa, Finland - TR-3 | ecosystem: Environmental > Terrestrial > Soil > Coastal area > Acid sulfate soil | place: Finland: Risofladan, Vaasa | collected... | reverse complement strand
TACGGCCATCTCGTGGGCGACCAGTTGCTCGCCGAAGTCGCGCGGCGCCTGGAGCAAGTGACTCGATCTTCGGACACACTTTGTCGATTCGGGGGCGACGAGTTCCTGTATTTGGCCGAAGGGCTCAGCTCGGCGGCACAAGCTGAACAGGTTGCCACTCGTCTGCTCAATTCGCTCGCCACGCCATTCTCTATCGCGGGGCTGACACTCGAACAGAGGGTGAGTATCGGTGTCGGGGTCTGGGACGCCACCAGCACCGACCCGACCGCGGTCATACATGACGCCGACACCGCCATGTACGCCGCCAAGAGTCAGGGCAAGGGTCGCTTCGTGGTATTCGTTGCCGACGTGCATGGCGACACGGCGAGCCGCTTCGGGCTCGCCGACGAACTGCGACGGGCCTTGCGTTCCGGTGAACTGTCCATGCATTACCAGCCGATCATCGATCTCGCCACGAACGAGATTGTCGGCTTCGAGGCGCTGATGCGCTGGCAGCATCCCGACCGTGGATCAATTCCTCCTGAGGTCTTCATCCCGCTCGCGGAGCAGAGCGAGCTCATCATCGAACTCGGCTCGTTCGCCCTGCGCGAGGCCGTTACCGTCGCCAACTCCTGGGTTCGAACCGGTGAGCGAACCAGCCGACCGTACGTATCGGTGAACCTCTCCGCGCGTCAGTTCCACGACCCGAACTTCATCTCAATCATCGAAGATGCCTTACGGACAAGCGGACTCCCTTCGGAGCGACTCGTCGTTGAAATCACCGAAAGCATCGCCTTGCTGGACATTCCCGAAACGCTGAGCGTGATGGAGCGATTGAGTCGCCTGGGAATCGGCATCGCGCTCGACGACTTCGGCACCGGGTTTGCGTCCCTCTCGTACCTGTTGCTTCTCCACCCCAACATCATCAAGATCGACCAGTCCTTCGTAAGCCCCACCATTGACAGCGTCGACAACGACACTCTGACTGAAGCAATCGTCTTATTGGGCCACAAACTTGGCATTGTCATGCTGGCCGAAGGCATCGAGACACCGGCACAATATGACCGCTTCCGCAAACTCGGATGTGAACTCGGCCAGGGATTCCTCTTCTCGCCCGCCGTCCCAGCGAGCGATATGGCGGATGTGGTTGGGCGGCTAGCGGGACACTGATTCTGGGTCGCACCATCTCGTGGTGCGGCTCGCCCGTGTCGCCTCTTCGGATGCCACGCCCGCGAGCAGTTGCCAGCGCTGAACGGCGCCGCAGCCAACAGGCCCGAGAGTGACGCTGGAGTGTCAGTGGGACCCCGTCGTCGGCTGGTGATGATTTCTCATCGGCGACGAGGTCGGTACAGAATTGCGCAACTGGAGGAGGGTACGGAGTCCAGTGTGAGGACACTCCATTCCGATCCCGTCCTATCGCCGCTCACTTCACTTGAACTCAGTCAGAGTGGTACTGGCAACTGCCCGAGTCCCGGCGTTATGTTGGGCGATCTCTGCAATGACGAGTCGCCGGTCTGGCCGGCCGTCTGAATCAACTCGGGAACTCGACGTCCCCGGGCCGTCGACGACACGCGCCGTCGGACCCACTCATCGTTCTTCGTCAACCCCCGCGCTCGTCGCGCTGACGCCGCGATCCACGAACTCAATGGCCTGCGCGATCGCTCGGTCGGCGTCGAATCCATTCGCAACCCTTCCCGCCGCGGCCCCAGCGATCGCAACGACAAAATCCACCAAGGAATCAGCGTCACTGACGCCGCTGTCGTTAAGGGCCCACTTCAGCGGAGCGTTCCGATCGTCAAGAAGTTGATCCAGGCGAGCCAGGCACATCGCAGGCAAGTCAGTGCGACTTAGGGCGTGCAGGGCTCGGAACTCCTTCGAAAGTGACTGCATCACCATCGTGCGCACGAAGGCATGGATTCGATCGCGGGTCGAAGATTGAGCTGCAACAGCCTCCGCCACTACGGACGTGGTGCGAACCATCAACTCTTCGACCGTCACCGCGAGGATCTCGGCGCTGGAGTTGAAATACCCGTAGACACTCGAACGCGCCAACCCGGCTCGTTGGCCGATTCTCGCCGGGGTCACCGAACCGGCACCGTCCTCGGCGAGCGAATCGATTGCCGCGTTCACCAGGGTAGATCGCTGCGCCATCTGGTGTTCGGCCAGGGTCGGCGAGTTGATCTTCGGCATCTCAGACAAACTCCCTGGACCGTCGAATGGTGCGGGTGCTCACGGAGAGACCGACTGCTCGGTGGCCGAATCGCTGATTCCACGTGGCGAAGTGCGCGGCAGCAGTGCGGTCGCGATCAGTCCCACCACGATGAAGGCGCTCGCAGTGAACGCAACGTCTCGCGCGGCGCCCACGACCGCGTCGGACGTGGCCGACACGATGGCATGTCCATGGGGCAGTCGCACGAGAGAACGCAGGGTAGCGCCACCCGTTGCCCTCATCTCACTAGCGATCTGGCCGGCTGATTCTCGGGTCATGCCAGGGATGGCGGAGACGGCGGACATGGTTCGCCGTCCAATCTCGACAACAAAGATTGTTCCCAAGATGGCAATTCCAATCGCCGAGCCCACTTGGCGTGAGGTGCTCTGGATACCAGATGCCTGCCCACTGGACGACACCGGAACATCGGCCAGGATCACGCCCGTCAATTGAGCGGTCGCGAAACCTACGCCAAGGCCATAGAGGAACAGCCATGGTGCCAAGCCCCACGCGCCAATCGTCGACGAGAGTACGACACCGAGGCCGAAGATGGCGATGACCTCCAAGAGCAGTCCCAGCCTGGCCACACCGCGAGCGGTAACTCGCTTGGAGAGCTGCGGCGTCATGCCGCCCGCCACGAAGGTGGCCAAGGCGAGCGGCAGCAGAACGACGCCCGTGCGAAGCGCGCTGTAGCCCAGCACTCCTTGGAGGAACAGTGGCAATACGAAGAGCAGTCCGAATTCACCTAAGGCGACCACCAGGGCGGCGACGTTCCCAACACCGAAGCTGCGGATGCCAAAGAGCCGAAGGTCCACGAGAACGACCTGGTCGCGTCGACTGCGACGCCGTTCGACCCAGACGAACGATCCAAGGCTCACCGCGGCGGCGATGCTGACCACCGGCACTATCGAGATCCACCCGTGGGGCCACGAGACTCCGACGAGATCGAATGGACTACTGGCCGACCACCAGCCGTAGTGGACCCCCTCAATAAGAGCGAAGACCATCGCACCGAAACCGAGCGAGGCCAATACGTTGCCCGTCACGTCTATTCCGCGTCGCGTTCCCGGATCAGAGGTCTCGGGAATAACGAGGGCGATACCCAACAAGATCAAGAGACCCACCGGAAGATTTACTAGGAATGCCCATCGCCAACTGACATCTGTCGTCAGCCATCCCCCGACGAGCGGGCCCAGCGCGGCGAAGCCTCCGATGGTCGAACCCCAGATCGCGAACGCAATGGCTCGCTCACGACCCACGAAAAGCGCATTCACCGTCGACAAGGTCGCGGGGAGAATCATCGCGCCGCCGATCCCCTGCAAGAATCTTCCGAAGATGAGCATCGCTCCCGACCCCGCCGTCGCCGCTACCAGGCTCGCTCCTACGAAGACCAGGACCCCCACGAAGAGCAGGCGACGTCGTCCGAAGCGGTCGCCCACCCTCCCCATCGAGATCAACAATGCCGCAAAGACCAGTGAGTAGATGGAGTTCAGCCACTCCGCTCCCGTGGCGCTCAAATGCAGGTCGCGGATGATCGACGGGACCGCGACATTCACGATGGTGGCGTCGACGATGATCATGGCCACGCCCATGGCAATGAAGGGCATCGCAATCCACCGCCGCGGATTAGCGACACCGGTGTCCGGGGTCAACTCTGATAGTGGGGCGTCTTGCCCTTCACGGGGAGTCAAATTCGTCATGTCCGTATTTTACCGACAGTTGTGTCGGTAAAAGCGACTTTGTCGCCAGTTGACGTTCGGGCGACACTGGTGCCATCTTGTAGTCGACCAGGTCACCGTGAACCACGAGGTCGAGAACTCACCGATTCGTGGGCTGCATGCCTCGTGGCCTGGAAGACTGCTCGAATTCGAATTGGCCAGTGGCGTGGCGCTGATTGATGGCATGCCCCATCGTCGTGCCGTGAGTCCCCCCCATCAACGGACTTGTCGGCTACGCGAGGGGGACTCCCTATGGTTCGCGGTTGACATCTTCGTCATTTTCGTATTGACCCTGCCCCATTCGGCAAACAGTGACCCAATGGGGCGCGGCAATTGTCACACCTCGCGCCGATACTGATCGGGTGACGAACCACGACAATGCGCCCGCCCTCGTCACCCAGGCCTTCGCGTTCGCCCTTGATCCCACCACTGAGCAGATCTCGATGCTGCGCGCAGTCACGTCGGCGGCTCGCGCTTCGCATACAACGCCCTGCTCGGATTGGTGAAGGACAACTGGGATGAGAACCGCGCGAAGAAAGAGGCGGGAGTCGAGGTCGCGAAGGAGGACTACGTCAGCACTTCGCACTTCGGCCTGCTCTACCTCTGGGCCGAGCACCGCGACGAGCTGGCCCCGTGGTGGGGAGAGAACGGCTCGAGCACCTACAACGACGCCGCCCAACGTTTGAGCAAGGCCTTCACCAACTTCCGCAAGGGCCGCGCGAAGTTCCCGCACTTCAAGCACAAGGGCCAGGGCGGATCGGTGCGGTTCCTCGGTCCCGCCGTGCGACTCGCTGACTCGCACCACGTGCGTATCGCCCGAATCGGCGAGGTCAAGACCTACGAGTCCACTCGCAAACTCTTCCGCCACCTCCACCGTGGCACCGGGCGAATCGTGGCCGCCACCGTGACCGAGCGCTCGGGCAAGTGGCGGGTCTCGTTCACCGTCGAGGTCACCAGAGCCCTTCCAGCAACTCGCACGCGCGAACGTTTCATCGGGGTCGACCTCGGCATCACGACCCTCTACACCGGCGCGACCCCTGACGGAGCTCTAGTACTCGAAGTAGCCAACCCCCGCCACTTCCAATGAGCCGAGCGGCGGCTGGCGCACGCCCAACGCATCGCCGCCCGGCGTCAGGGTCCCAAACCAGGGGTAGCACCGTCGAAGCGGTGGGAGAAGGCCAATGCCCGGGTGCAGAACATCCACGCCGGTGTGCGCCACGCTCGCAGCAACCTCATCCACGAGACTACGACGATGCTCGCGAAGAACTACGACATGATCGTGATCGAACACCTGAACGTGGCGGGCATGGTGAAGAATCACTCCCTCGCCAAGCACATCAGTGACGCCGCCTGGGCCGAGTTCGCGCGCCAACTCGAGTACAAGACGAAGTGGCACGGATCGACGCTTCTACGCGTCGACCGCTTCTACCCCTCTTCAAGAATCTGCAGTCACTGCGGGACAGTAAAAGCCACACTGTCCCTCAAGATGCGGACGTATCACTGTGAGGCCTGCGGTCTCACGCTCGGTCGCGATCACAACGCGGCCGTCAACCTGGCCCGTCAAGGCCTGCCGGCGACAAGCTCCGGTACTGGACGTGGAGGGGAGGTGAGACCTGGTTGTCTCGACAACCTGGCTCACCCCGACGAAGCGTCAACTGAAACGCTGGCAGTTGCCGGCGTCTAGGAGATACTTCGGTTCAGAACTCGGACTCGTGGCGCATCCCCCGCGCCCCATTGGGTCCCGAGTTTACCGAAGGGGGACCCTGCATTAACGCTCCCAGCCTCGTGGTGTCGGTGTCGCGCCGCGTCATGAACGTTATGACGTCTGCGCAATGAACTGTGCCGGCCCCGAACGACGTCGGAGTCCGACCCTTCACAGGTGCCACCACTCAGCGGTTTGACTCACGCCGTGGTTACTCAGAGTCCCAGAATTGGTGCCCCCGAGTTGCGACTGCCTTACCATGCAGTGAAGGTCGGCTGGAGGAAGTGTAGGGAGAAGCGATGACTCTGCGAAATACTGAGTACCGCATCACGTTCAGTTCCGAGGCTGGTCGTTTCTACTACTACTTCGCCAAGGACGCTATCGGCTGGTACCAAATGACTTCGGCGGGCAACCGGCACAACGCGACGGCAGAACAAGTCCTTAATCACATCTTGCCCGCACTGTCGCGGGTGAAACCCGGCGTCAAAGTCAGAGTTGAATATGTGCCCGAGGATTCTGGTCCGGATCCATTCGACTGAGATGTCTAACCGCCCGGACTCTTGTTGCCAGCACCGAGCCAATGCAAGATTCACCACCTCACGAGCACTGGGGGCTGACGTGCACAATCGAGTGGCGGCATCGACGATGGCAGCTGTGAAAGCGGTTTGTGCGGTGTGGAGCGTCACTGGCGGTTCGCTGACTCAGTATGGTTCGTAGCGGAGATGATGTTGTCAGAATGGTCACTTCGCACGAGGAGCTCCGAGCTGCCCCGCCATCACCGAGCCCAAGAGCGCAAATTCACTCATCCGACTTTAGGAACTCGTCACCTTCGTCTTCGAAAGAAGAATGTCCCCGCGACAACCATCGCTACGAGGATGAAGACGACCGCCCAACTAGCCGAACCATAGTTGCCAGTTGACACTACGAGCAACCACTCGTCGCACCACAACTGGAGCACACGAAGCACGATCCGGCCCGCTGCATCGAATTACCGCACTGGTAGCACATTGGCGCGTCGCGCTGCTCGGAGCGCTGCACAAGTGCGGGCCGCTCGGTCACGTCGACCAGTGTGGGTTGGACACTGACGTTGACCGTCGGCGTGGCCTGTTCTACCACCTCGGGCAGTGTGGGCTGCAGACGCTCACTCGTGGACAGCACACCTAGTTCTTCGCGCTCGGTTGGGCTCAAGTAGTCGAGAGCCAGACGGCGGAAGACGTAATCCACCAGCGATGTCGCGATGCGCAGGTCCGCATCGTCGGTCATGCCTGACGGCTCGAACTTCATGTTGACGTACTTGCGCACGTAGGTCGCGAGCGGCACACCGTGCTGGAGTCCGAGGCTGATGGAGATTGAGAAAGCGTCCATGATGCCCGCCAGGGTCGATCCCTGCTTCGACACCTTGATGAACACTTCACCCGGGCGACCGTCTTCGTACTCTCCGACAGTCACGTAGCCCTCGCAATCCGCCACGCGGAAGGAGAAAGTCGTCGATTCCCGACGGCGCGGCATACGCTCGCGCACCGCCCCGACGAGGACGTGGGAACCTTCGTTCTTCGCCAGTTCCAGCGCAGTCTCAAGTTTGTGAATCTTGGTGTAGAGCTCGGCGGCCACCGAGTCGGTCGCGGTGACCGACGTGGACGACTCCTCGCCATCCTTGCGCGCGGTCGAGAGTGGCTGGCCGACCTTGCAATTGTCACGGTAGATCGCGACCGCCTTCACGCCCAATTTCCAAGCGTCCATGTGCAAGTTCTCGACATCTTCGATGGAGGCATCCTCGGGCATGTTCACGGTCTTGGAGATGGCGCCCGATATGAACGGCTGCACCGCACCCATCATCTTCACGTGGCCGACGTAGTGAATCGTGTTGTCGCCCATGGAGCACGCGAAGACGGGCAGGTGTTCAGGCTTCAGGGCTGGAGCGCCGACGATCGACTTGTTCTCATCGATGTAAGCCTCGATCGCGGTCGTTTCCTCGGCCGAGTAACCGAGCACGCGCAGGGCACGCGGCACCGTCTGGTTGACGATCGACATGTTGCCGCCACCCACCAACTTCTTGAACTTCACGAGTCCGAGATCGGGCTCGATACCCGTCGTGTCACAGTCCATCAGCAAACCAATTGTGCCCGTCGGAGCGAGCACCGACGCCTGGGCATTTCGCACGCCGTGGCGCACGCCGAGGTCCACCGCCTCCTCCCACGAACGCTGAGCAGCCTCGAGGACGTCGGCGGGAGCGAGGGTGTTGTCGATCTGATACGAGGCATCACGGTGCATGCGCAGCACGTTGATCATCGGCTCTGCGTTCTCCGCGTATCCCTCGTGAGGGCCCATGCGGCCAGCGGTACGGGCGCTGGTGGCGTAGGCGTGTCCGGTCATGAGCGCCGTGATGGCACCCGCCCAAGCGCGTCCCGCATCCGAGTCGTAGGCGAGTCCCGACGCCATGAGCAGAGCGCCGAGGTTGGCGTAGCCGAGGCCGAGCTGGCGGAACTTGCGAGAGTTCTCACCAATCATCTCGGTCGGGTAGTCGGCCGCACCCACGATGATCTCCTGGGCCGTGAAGAGCACCTCAATGGAGGCCTTGAACGCGTCCACGTCGAAATGACCATCGCTGCGCAGGTACTTCATCAGGTTGAGGCTCGCCAGGTTGCACGCCGAGTTGTCGATGTGCATGTACTCCGAGCAGGGGTTCGAGCCGTTGATGCGGTCGGTGTTAGACGAGGTGTGCCACTTGTTGATCGTGGTGTCGAACTGCAGTCCCGGGTCCGCGCACTCCCACGCGGCGCGCGCGATCTGACGCCAGATCTCGCGGGCCTTCACGGTCTGGACCGTGCGTCCGCCGTGGCGCGCGGTGAGGTTCCAATCGCCGTCGGCGATTACGGCTTCCATGAAGTCGTCCGAGACGCGCACCGAGTTGTTGGCGTTCTGGTACTGAATCGAGTGGATGTCCTTGCCGTCGAGGTCCATGTCGAAGCCGGCGTCGCGCAGGACGCGGGCCTTCTTCTCCTCGTTGGCCTTGCACCAGATGAACTCTTCGACGTCAGGGTGGTCCACGTCGAGAATCACCATCTTCGCCGCACGGCGAGTCTTGCCGCCGGACTTGATGGTGCCGGCCGACGCGTCCGCACCGCGCATGAACGAGACGGGACCGCTCGCGGTTCCGCCCCCCTCGAGCATCTCCGCGCTCGAGCGGATCTTCGACAGGTTCACCCCCGCGCCCGAACCGCCCTTGAAGATGATGCCCTCTTCGGTGTACCAGTTGAGGATCGAGCGCATCGAGTCCTGGACCGCAAGAATGAAACAGGCGCTGCCCTGCTGGGGCACGCCCTTCACCCCGATGTTGAACCAGACCGGCGAGTTGAACGCCGCCTTTTGTGTGATGAGCAGGTGCTTGAGTTCGGCGCGGAAAGTCTCGGTCTCCTCGTCGTCAACGAAGTAGTCCCGCTCGACACCCCACGTGGTGATCGTGTCGACGATGCGGTCCACGACCTGCTTCAGGCTCGTCTCGCGCTCGTTGGTGCCCAGCGTGCCCCGGAAGTACTTCTGGGCAAGGATGTTGGTGGCGTTGAAGGACCAATTGGCGGGAACCTCGACGTTCAGCTGCTCGAAGGCGACCGATCCGTCGCGGAAGTTCGAGATGCGCGCGTCGCGGCGGTCCCAGACCACCTCGTCGTAGGGATGACGATCCTCGGTGGTGAAGAAACGGCGGAGCCCAATTCCGAGTCGCTGAGGTGCGATTGCCATGATATTTTCCCTTTTCTGTCCGATTCCGACACTAAAAACACGCCCCCGCCACTCTGGGGCCGGGCTACGAGCCTACTAGGTCTCGCCCCCCTCAACCACAATATGTAGTGGTTGGACCACTACGCGTCGCAAGATGCTGTGTCATTACACCACTGTAATTACACCGAGTCAACTCTATTTTCATCAATTCTTTAGAATTCGCTCAGCCGCAACATCCGGCCCAGTAATGGCCACGAATCTCACTAGTCTCAACTCCATGGAGCTCATCTTGGCCCTCGACGCTGGGACCACGGGAGTGCGCACCGTCGCCTTCGATCGCAGGGCCCGCGCCGTGGACAGCGCCTACCGCGAGCTCACCCAGCACTTCCCCCATCCTGGGGAGGTCGAACACGACGCCGCCGAGATCGCCGACCTCGCCGTGGCGACCCTGCGCGAGGTCGGACAGCGGGCCCGCCACGCGGGCCACACCATCGTCACGCTCGGCATCACCAACCAGCGCGAGACGACCGTGGCCTTCGACCGCGAGAGCGGACACCTCCCCCACCGTGCCCTCGTCTGGCAGGACCGGCGCAGCGCCCCGTACTGCGACGCCCTCGAACGCACTGGCCATGGTCCGCTGGTGCGCGCCACGACGGGCCTCGTGCTCGACTCGTACTTCTCGGCCACCAAGATGCGCTGGTTCCTCGACCGGGGCTTCATGGACGGTCTCGTGGCGCCGAGCTTCGCCACGATCGACACGTGGTTGCTCTGGTGGTTGAGTGGCGGCGTCGACGGCGGCGTCTTCATGACCGAACCTTCGAACGCCTCGCGAACGATGCTCATGGACCTCGAGACGCTCGACTGGTCCTTCGCCATGACCTCACTGTGGGACGTCGACTCCTCGATGCTCGCCGACATCCGTCCCTCGACGACCAACTTCGCCACCATCAACGCTGACATCGTGCCCGAACTCGCCGGCGTGCCGATCACCGGTGTGCTGGGCGACCAGCAGTCGGCGCTCTTCGGCCAGGCCTGTTTCCGCCCCGGCATCGTGAAGGCAACCTACGGCACGGGTGCCTTCGTCCTCGCCAATGTCGGCGACAGTCCCCCCGGCGTCTTCGACGGGTTGGTGACGACGGTCGCTTGGGACCTCGGCGCCTTTGGCCCCGCCACCTACGCGGTCGAGGGCTCGGCCTTCGTCGCAGGCGCCGCGGTCCAGTGGTTACGCGACGAGCTCGGCTTCATCGCCACGTCCGACGAACTCGAACCGCTCGCGCTCAGCGTGCCCGATAGCGCGGGGGTGCAGTTCGTGCCGGCCTTCACCGGATTGGGTTCTCCGTTCTGGCGTAGCGAGGCGCGTGGTTCGATCAGCGGTCTCAGCCGGGGCGTGGGCCGAGGTCAGATCGCGAGATCACTCGTCGAGGCCCTCGCGTACCAGGTGCGGGCGATGACCGACGCCTTCGCCCAGAATGGCCTGGTGCTTGACGAACTGCGCGCCGACGGGGGCGCGGCCGCGATGGACCTGTTGATGCAGTCCCAAGCCACCAACTCGAGACTGCCCGTCGTGCGCAGCTCCACGCTCGAGGCGACAGCCCGCGGAGCAGCCACGGTCGCCGGCCTGGAGATCGGCGTGTGGAACTCGCTCGAGGAGATCGAAGGTCTCTTCGAACACGACCGGCGATTCGAGCCTGAGGACCCGCTCTTCGTCGACCTCGGGTACCGGGCGTGGCGCAGAGCCGTCGAACTGGCCTGAGGCGCATTAGTTTCTGGACTAACCGAATCGGGGTGACCATGGAGAACTATTCGTCGCAGGTCGTACGTGAAGGACTCTCCTTTGGCGAGGGGCCACGCTGGCACGAGGGACGACTCTGGTACGCCGACTTCTACCGCCTCGGTGTCTTCTCCATGGCGCCCGATGGATCCGACGAACGCCTCGAGCACCACGTCGCCAACCAGCCCTCGGGACTCGGGTGGCTCCCCGACGGTGACCTGCTCTGCGTCTCTGCGACCGATCACCGAATCCTTCGTTACGGACCAGGCGGCCAGTCCACTTTCGCCGACATCTCCGAACACTGCGGCTTCTGGGCCAACGACATGGTGGTGTCGGCGAGCGGCTACAGCTACGTCGGCAACTTCGGCTTCGACCTCGATAGCCTCCTCGCCGACGTCGGCGTGGAGGGCCTGCTCGCCTCGCCGCCGCCCACCACCAATCTGGTGGTGCTCGATCCCGAGGGGCACGTCATCCAGGTCGTACCGGACATGGCGTTTCCGAACGGCTCGGTCATCACCCCCGACGGTGCGACACTCATCGTCGGCGAGACGATGGCCTTTCGCCTGACCGCCTTCGACGTCGCCCCCGACGGGACGTTGAGCGGTCGACGAGTGTGGGCCCAGCTGGAGTTCGTCGCCACCGACGGCATGTGCCTCGACGCCGACGGCCAGATCTGGGTCGCCAACGCGCTCGCGGGCCAGTGCCTGCGGGTGCGCGAGGGCGGGGAGATCACCGGCGTCGTCACCACCTCCCAGACGTCGTTCGCCTGCATGCTCGGCGCCGACGACCGTCGGTCGCTCTACGTCATGACTGCGCCAACCAGCGACCGGTTCAAGATCGCCGATGTCGCGCTCGCCAAGATCGAGGTCGCGCGCGTGGCGACACCGGGAGCGGGCCTGCCGTGAACGAGGCGGCGCTCGACGCCGGAGAATGCGAGCGCATCGCCGTCGAGGCGTACTTGTACTTCTACCCACTCGTGCTCATGGAGACCACCCGCCGGGTCAGCACCAATTGGCGCGTCGGCGAACGGCCCGGCGTCGGCCCCATGGGCACCTTGGTCCACGCGAGGTCGTTTCCACCCGCCACGTTCCGCACGATCGTGCGACCGAACTTCGACACCCTCTATTCGACGGCCTGGCTCGACCTCACGAGCGAGCCCTTCGTGATCTCATTGCCGGCAATCAGGGACCGCTTCTTCATGCTGCCGATCTACGACATGTGGACCGATGTCATTGCCTCACCGGGCACCCGAACCCACGGCGGTGATCCACTCACCGTTGCCCTCTGCGCACCCGACTGGCGCGGATCACTGCCCGACGGGGTCGCGCGCATTGACGTGACGACGCCAGTCGTCTGGGTACTCGGTCGCACCGAGACCCGCGGCGTCGACGACTTCGACGCAGTGCACGCCCTGCAGGACCAGATGCGCCTGGCGCCGCTGTCGTCGTGGCCCGACGAGCCGGTCGTGACGGGTCGGTCCGACGACAGCATCGACATGAGGACCGCTCCGATGCGACAGGTGGACGCCATGTCGACCCACGATTACTTCGCCACCGCCGCGCATCTCGTGCGCCGACACCCGCCTCACGCCACCGATTGGAGCATCGTGGCCCGCATGGCCCGCGTGGGCTTCTTGGTCGGTCGGGAGTTCGACCTGGCCGACCAACCTGACGTTGTGGTCGAAGCATTCGACGCGGCCCCCGATCGGGCGCGGCGCACGATCGCCGAACGCTCCCGGACCATCGCTCCCCTGGTGAACGGCTGGAGCACCATGGATGACCTCGGTGTCTACGGCAACGCCTACGTGAAACGTGCCTTGGTCGCCCAGCGGGGGCTCGGTGCCAATCCCATCGAGGAATCGCTCTACCCCAACCTGTTGCTCGATGCCGGGGGCGATCCCCTGCACGGCTCGCATCGGTACGTGCTGCGCTTCACGTCGGAGGAGATTCCGCCCGTGGACGCCTTCTGGTCACTCACCGTGTACGACCGCCACGGCTTTCCCGTCGCCAACGACTTCGAACGCTACGCCCTCGGCGACCGCGATGACCTGGTCTTCGGCCCCGACGGCTCCCTAGAGATCCTGCTCGCCCACGCGCGACCCGACGACGGATGGATGCCCAACTGGTTGCCGGTCCCGGCGGACGGCTTCGTCGTGACGCTGCGGCTCTACTTGCCCCGCGACGCGGCGATCTTCGGACAATGGCGCCCGCCGCCCGCCCGGCGAATCGACTAACCGAGCTTGGTGAGGGCCCTTCGCAGGTTGCGGATTGCCTGCTGGGTCCGATGTTCGTTCTCGATCAACGCGAAGCGCACGTGGCCGTCACCACCCTCGCCAAAGCCCACGCCGGGGCTGGTGGCGACGTCGGCCTCTTGGATGAGGAATCGGGAGAACTCCAGTGACCCCATCTCGCGGTACGGCTCGGGGATTGGGGCCCAGATGAACATCGATCCACGCGGCGGGGTTACCGGCCAGCCGATCCGGTTGAGTCCGTCGACGAGCGAGTCACGACGTGACTGGTAGATCGCGCGCAACTGATCGGGGTAGTCGACCGCCTCGTTCATCGCCACGATCGCGGCTATCTGCACCGGCTGAAATGTTCCGTAGTCGAGGTAGCTCTTCAGCTTGGTGAGGGCGGCCACGATCTCGGGGTTGCCCACTAGGAAGCCCACGCGCCACCCGGCCATGGAGAATGACTTGGTGAGGGTGTAGAGCTCGACGCAGCATTCCTTCGCCCGGGGCACCTGGAGGATCGACGGCGGGTGGTAGCCGTCGAAGCCGAGGTCGGCGTAGGCGAAGTCGTGACAGACGATGACTTCGTGCTCGAGCGCGAAGGCGACCAGGCGCTCCATGAACGCGAGGTCCACGCAGGCGCTCGTCGGGTTGTGCGGGAACGAGCAGATGATGACCCGGGGCTTCACGGTCGCGCGCTCCCAGGCCGCCATCAGTCCCTCGAAGAAGTCGTCGCCCGGGTCATTGGTGGTCGCACCGGGATCGTGCATGGGCACGGTGATCACGGTCGCTCCCGCGAAGCCGGGACCGGCGAGGTGGATCGGGTAACTCGGGCTCGGCACGATGGCCGTGTCGCCGGGTCCGAGCAGCACCCACATCAAGTGGGTGAGCCCCTCCTTGGCGCCGATGGTCGTGACGACCTCGGTCTCGGGGTCGAGGTCGACGTCGAAGAGCTTCTTGTAGCGCGTAGCCATCGCGAGACGCAGATTGGGGATGCCCTTGCTCGCGCTGTAACGATGGTTACGCGGGTTGCGAGCGGCCTCGGCCAACTTCTCAACGGCCACGTCGGGGCTGGGCAGGTCGGGGTTGCCGAAGCCGAAGTCGACCACGTCACGACCCTTGGCCCGAGCTTCGGCCTTGAGGCCGTTAATTTGAGCGAACACGTAGGGCGGCAGGCCATTGATGCGACGGAATTCCATCAGTGAAACTTACTGAGTTATCACCGTTCGCGCCACTGCACCAGTCGCTCGATCTCGACCGGGGAACTGAAGACCGCCCACGTCGCGCCGGCCGCCGACAGGCCGTCGAGCGTGGCGTCGAGGTCGTCGGGCGCTGGACCGGCCCAGGTGACGGGTCCGGTGGCGGCGACTTCGCCGACACGGTCGGCCGTCGTATCCCAGAGGTTGATCGCCACGCCCAGTGAGCGGGCGAGGTCGTTGGTAGCCGGTGCACCACCCCCGATCCACACGGGCATGTCGTTGCGTAATCGCGACGCGACGTCGCCGAGCAGCGCCCGACGTTCGTCCGCCGACTGGAACGTGAGGCCGTAGGCCTCATTCTCGGCGGCCGAGAGTCGATCGCCGGTTCCCACCGCCGCGATCACACGACCGGGGTAGAGCGACTCGAGGGTGAGGAACTCTTCGACCAGGTGACCGGTGCCGACCAGTCCGATGCGAGCCACCAGCGGCGCGATGACCAACGACGCATGACGACGGGCCACGGCGCTCAGGACCGCGAAGGGGGCCAACGACGGCCGCTCGGGCGAGCCCATCGGCCACAGATGGTCGTAGGCGAAGACGCCGTCCAGACCCGCCTGCGCCGCGTCTGCGGCGGCGGCGAAGGCGTCGTCCGGACTTCGTCGAAACGTCGGGAGCAGGACGCCGATCTTCATGCGCTGCGCTCGAAGGCGACCAAGGCCGCCCCCATCGCTCCGGAACGGGGCCCGAACATCGACGGGGTGATGGTGATGGCGGGCCGTGCCTCGTGGCCTTCGACGAGGTCGGCCACGTAGTCACGCGCGGCCGGGAGCACCAAGTCCGACGCCGTGGATAAGCCCCCACCGATCACGAAGTGTCCGCAGTCGAGAATGGCGGCCAGATTGGCCAGTCCGAGGGCGAGCCACCATCCGATCTCCTTAATCAACAGCACCGCTTCTTCCATGTTCTCGGCGGCGGCAGCGGTCATGTCTTCGGCACTCAC
>Ga0307377_10004351_pt1 | contig 15535 bp, 14 predicted proteins | sample TR3MG_FD_202535 | JGI IMG/M metagenome (GOLD analysis project Ga0307377, IMG submission 202535) | Soil microbial communities from Risofladan, Vaasa, Finland - TR-3 | ecosystem: Environmental > Terrestrial > Soil > Coastal area > Acid sulfate soil | place: Finland: Risofladan, Vaasa | collected... | reverse complement strand
TCGTTTGTCCGGCGCGATGATTTACTCCGCGCCTTCCACTGCCTTGGTCTGCGCCACGGTCCAGTCCGGCGCACCCACCTTGAAGCGCGCAAAGCGCCGCACGGTGATGTTCTCGCCCAGCTTGCCCACCTTCTGCGCAATCAGTTCCTTGATCGTGATTGCCTGGTCCTTGATAAAAGGCTGCTCCAGCAGGCAAACCTCTTCGTAGAACTTCGCCATCTTGCCATCCACAATCTTCTCGATCACCGCAGGCGGCTTGCCTGTCGCAGCGGCCTGGGCGCGGAAGATGTCCTTCTCGCGGTCCAGATCCGCCGGCGTCACGTCCTCGGGCTTCACATAGCGCGGATCGCTCGCCGCGATGTGCATCGAGATATCCTTGAGCAGTTCCTGGAAGTCCTCCGTGCGGGCAACAAAATCGCTCTCGCAGTTCACTTCGAGCAGCACGCCCAGCTTGCCGCCAGCGTGGATGTACGGAAACACCGACCCATCGTTGGTCGAACGCGAAGCCTTCTTCTGCGCCGAGGCCATGCCCCGCTTGCGCAGCACTACAAATGCTTCCTCGATGTTCCCCTTGGTTTCCTGCAAAGCCTTGAGGCAATCGCCCATCGGCGCGCCAGACTTTTCGCGCAGCTCTTTCACCAGCTTGGCATCAATCTTTTCCGTAACACTCATTCCTCTATTTCCTTTCCAAGAAACTCTTCCAAAATCCCGCCGCACGGCAAGTGCCCCGGCAAAAGAAAAGCGTGGCACCTGAACCCGGGCGGCCACGCTCGTCTCAGTTTGCGCACTTCTGTGCGCGCAATCGATTAAAGCGCGCCCCCGGCCGCTTCGGCTTCATCCAGCGCCGCAACCGCAGCCGGCGCCTTGCGAATGCCAGGGCCAAGAACCGCGTTCAGATCCAATTCCTCAGCCTCGGCAGGTGCGGCTTCTTCTGCCACAGCCTCAGCTTCCATCGGCGCGGGCATCTCCTGGGCAAACGACTTGTCGCCCACCATGTTCACGCCTTCGGCAGCCGAGTCGGCAATCTTCGAGGTGAACAGGCGAATCGCGCGCAGCGCGTCGTCGTTGCCAGGAATCACGTAATCAACCACCGTCGGGTCGCAGTTTGTGTCGACCACAGCAACCACGGGGATGCCCAGCTTGCGAGCTTCCTTCACCGCAATCGCCTCGTTGTTCGAGTCGACGATGAACAGCGCATCCGGCAGCCGCTTCATGGTCTTGATGCCGGCAAGGTTCGCCTGCAAATGCTTGCGCTCCCGCTCCAGCTTGATCACTTCTTTCTTGGTCAGCAGCTCGTACCGGCCGTCCGTGGCCATCTCGTCCAGTTCCTGAAGGCGCTTCACCGACTTCTGCACCGTAACCCAGTTCGTAAGCAGCCCGCCCAGCCAGCGCTGGTTGATGTAGGGCATACCCGCGCGGTTGGCTTCCTCCGCCACCGCATCCTGTGCCTGGCGCTTGGTGCCGACGAAAAGAATCGTCTTTCCATCCGCGCACAGGTCGGTTACAAACTTCGACGCATCCTTGAAAAGCTTCAGCGTCTTCTGCAGGTCGATGATGTAGATCCCGTTGCGCTCGCCAAAGATGTATTCCTTCATCTTCGGATTCCAGCGCTTCGTCTGATGCCCGAAGTGAACACCCGCTTCGAGCAGCTCCTTCATTGTGATCGTGGCCAAGAGGCCTCCTTTGTAAATTGCATCCGGGCCTGCGTTTCCGTTACCCGGATTGAAACCCGCTTGCGCGGGGGATTTGAAACCGAGGGGTCAGAGGCCAGAAATCAGGGGTCAGTAAGTTACGACCAAAGAACCTGATCCCTGAAACCTGAAAACCTGATCCCCGCAAGCGCGTTTAGCGCTTGCTGAACTGGAACCGTGCGCGAGCGCCCTTCTGGCCGTACTTCTTGCGCTCCTTCATGCGCGAGTCGCGGGTCAGCAGGCCTTCGGCCTTCAGCGTCTTGCGCAGTTCCGGGTTGAACTCAACCAGTGCGCGGGCAATGCCCATCTTCACAGCATCGGCCTGCGCCGCCACGCCGCCGCTCTTCACCGTGGTCACCACGTCAAAGCTCGTCGCCAGCTCAGCCACCACTAGGGTGTGCTTGGCAGACACGCGCTGCTGCTCAGTCACAAAGTACTCTTCGAACTTCTTGCCGTTGACTTTCCACTCGCCCGTGCCGGGACGAAGAAAAACGCGCGCAATCGCCGACTTCCGGCGTCCCGTCCCGTAATACTGAACCAAATCTGCCATGCTCTTCTCAGCTCCTAGCTTTCAGCTTCTAGCCTCTAGCTAAAAGCGTTAAAAACCTGAATTCCAATTCCACGAGCTAGCAGCTAGAAGCTAGCAGCTAGCGGCTGACCTACGAAATTTCCAGCGCCACAGGCTGCTGCGCCTGGTGCGGATGCGTCGCCCCGCGATAAACCTTCAGCTTGGTCGCCATCTGGCGGCCCATCTTGCTCTTCGGCAGCATGCCCTTGATGGCCTGCTCCAGAATCGCTTCCGGCTTGCGGTTCAACAGACGCGTGAACGACTCCTCGCGCAGCCCGCCCGGAAAACCGGTATAGCGGCGATAGAGCTTTTGCCCGGCCTTCAGCCCGGTCACGCGAACCTTCTCCGCGTTGATCACGATCACATGGTCGCCCGTGTCGATGTAGGGAACGTACTGAGGATTCAGCTTGCCGCTCAACACATCGGCAGCCTTGGTCGCCAGCCGTCCCAGCGTCTTGCCGCTGGCGTCAATCACATAAAACTTGCGGACAACGTCCTTGCCGCTCGGAACAAAGGTGCTCATCTCACTCCTGCCTTCAATAAAACCAGCGCAAAACATATCCGCCCGCGCTTCAATAGCGCACGGGCCTGAATTCTACCCACTGCCAAACAAATCTGTTCGGGTGAGAACTGCTCGAGTTGGCCCCTTCAAGGGCTTCGGCTGAGCTGGGCAAAATCACCGCCCACCAGCCTCTAACCTGTTGCAGGCGAATCCCCTTCAGGGCTATCCACCAGCCGAGTCCGGGTGAGTACACACAGACCCCAGGCGCAACACCGCGCAAGGTCTTCAGAATACCCGAATCCGGCCACAGAGTCAATGAAAAGCAGACCAGTTCAACGGCAGATCAAAGCAGATCCAGTAAAACTCTCGGCACACATTTTTCACCACAGCCTAAACACAGGCGAGTAGAATCGTCTGTCGGCAGCAAGACCGCCGTCCGGCGTGGGAGAACGATCATGCCCAACGTCCTCATCCCTACACCGCGGGGCCACATGCCCGCCTGGCTCGCCACCCCCGCATCCACTGCCCCCGTCCCCGGCGTAGTCGTGCTGCACGATATCCTCGGCATGAGTCAGGACCACCGCAACCAGGCCAACTGGCTCGCCGAGGCCGGCTTCCTCCCCGTTGCTCCCGACCTCTACTACAAGGGCGGCCGCCTCGTCTGCATCCGCCAGGTCATCCGCGACATGATGGCGCGCACCGGCCCTGCCTTCGACGACGTTGAGGCCGCCCGAGGCTGGATCCTCGCGCAACCCGGTTGCAACGGGCGCGTCGGCGTCGTCGGCTTCTGCATGGGCGGCGGATTCGCACTGCTCCTTGTCTCCGGACACGGCTTCTCCGCCACCGGCATCAACTATGGCGGCCCGCTTCCCAAAGATATCGACGACTTCCTCCACGCGGCCTGCCCCGTCGTCGGCAGCTACGGAGGCCTGGCCAGTTGGGAGAAAGGCGTCGCCGATCAGCTAGCCGCTGCCCTCGACCGCGCCCTCGTACCCCACGACGTCAAGGAGTACGCTGATGCCGGCCACTCCTTCATGAACAACCACCGCGGCTATGGGTTCCTGAAGGTGCTGCGCTTCAAAGCCATCGGCTACAACGAAGCGGCCACAATGGACACCCGCCGCCGCATCGCTTCCTTCTTCCACCTTCACTTGGAGGGCAATCATCCATGACCACAGAGCGCGAATCCGAAAAGCAAATCCGCGCCGGGCCTGACCATCTCGCCGGTCTTTGCCGCCTGGGCGCATTCGCCGCCTTGCTGCTTCTCGCCTATTCGCTTGCGACCATGGTGCAAATGGTCGTTCTCGGTGGCCAGCCCACATCCGCCGCGCAGGCGTTCGATCTGCTAAAGAACCACCGCCTCGTTGGCCTGCTGCGCCTCGATCTGCCAACCGTCATTGTCCTGCCGCTCTACTATCTGCTGTTTCTCGGCCTCTACGCCGCGTTGCGCCGCATTGATTACGCCAATGTCCTGCTTTCCACAGCGTTGGCCTTCGTTGGCCTAACGCTGGTGCTCGCCACGCCGACCGCTCTTTCCATGCTCCCGCTCAGCGACAAGTTCGCCGCCGCAACCAGCGATGCCGCCCGCAACCAACTGCTGGCTGCCGGAGAAGCCATCATGGCCGCCGACATCTGGCACTCCACCGGTGCCATCCTCGGCGGAGTCCTGTTTCAGGCCGGCGCCGTGCTCATCTCCGTCGTCATGTTGCGCGGTGCAGTCTTCACCAAAACAACCGCCTGGCTCGGCATCGTCATGCACGCCCTCGACCTCGCCCACATCGTCGCCGGACTCTTCCTGCCCATCGCTGGCGTAGTTCTCATGGCCATCGCCGGCCCACTCTACCCGTTCTGGTTTATCCTCGTCGGGCTGCGACTCCTCAAGCTCGCATCAAGCAAAGGCCAATCTTATTCAGCGGCATGAAAATGCGAATGCTCCAGATTCGCCGAGTCACACTCGACAAGCCTGGAGCATCTTCATTTCCCGAACAAACCAGCTAGAAGCTAAAGGCTAAGAGCTGTTCTTCACGCCGCGTTCTCGCTCACCGAGCTCACCCGGAACCGTTTCATCTGAATCGACAGTGTCCGCTCGATCTTGCGCAGCTCATTGCGCTCCGCCGGAACCGCAAACGTCGACGCCACGCCGCTCGCAGAAGCCCGCCCCGTGCGGCCCACGCGATGAACAAAGTCCTCCGCCACCTTGGGCAGATCGAAGTTGATCACGTGCGCCACGTTGGCCACATCGATGCCGCGCGCGGCCACATCGGTCGCAACCAGCACGCGATGACGGCCCTCGCTGAAGCTCCGCAGGGCCGCATTGCGCTGCGCCTGCGAACGATCTCCGTGAATCTGCGTTGCCGACCAGCCCGAACGCGCCAGCCGCCGCGCCACGCGGTCCGCCCCATGCTTGGTGCGCACAAAAACCAGGAAGCTGCCCTGTTCGGCGCCCAGCAGGTGCTCAAGAAGCTCCTGTTTCTTGTCCGAAGCAACCTCAAAGGTGCGCAACTCCACATTCTCCGCCGGCTTCAGCACTGAGCCGATCTCAATCCGCGTCGGATTGTTCAGATACTTGTGCGCCACTTCCTTCACCGCGCCCTCAAGCGTGGCCGAGTAGCAAAGTGTCTGCCGTGCTTGGGGCAGCATGGTCGCAATGCGCGCAATCGCGGGCTGAAAGCCCATATCGAGCATGCGGTCTACTTCGTCCAGCACCAGAATCTTCACTTCGCCCAGCCGCACCAGCTTGCGCTTCAGAAAATCCTCAAGCCGTCCCGGCGTGGCAACAATCAGCTTCGCACCGCGCCGAATCGCGTCCAGCTGCGCGCGCTCCTGCATGCCGCCCACCACCAGGGCAACCGTATGCTCCGAGCTCGAGCGAATGGCAAGAAACGCCTGCTCCACCTGCATTGCCAGCTCGCGCGTTGGCAGCAGAATCAGCGCATGAGCCGCTGGCCCGCGCGCCGCAGAGGTCTGCAGCATTTCCACAATCGGAATCAAAAAGCTGAGTGTCTTGCCGGTTCCCGTCTGCGCCGTCGCCAGCACATCCCGGCCTTCTAGAGCAGGAGGAATCGCACCGGCCTGCACCGGGGTAGGGGTTTCAAACTTGTTTGCGTTGAGCCGCGCCATCAAAGGTGCGGACAAATTGAACTGCGAAAACTGAGTTGTCAAAATATTCTTTCTTCTGCTCCGGGAGCCCCTTCCCTGGGGCCTGCCGGCGGAGCCGGAAATGGAGGCACACGTCCCACATGGACACACGCCTGCTTATCAATTTTGCGTAGGGGAGAACCGAAAGTCGTTCCAAATGACTGACCACCAGCATTCAAAAGGGGTGAATGCCCTGGCCCGGACCTGCCACACGCTACCTGTACGCCAGGCGGCTCACTGCCGGTCTGGCACCACTCGTCCCACTGCGTTTCGGCTCTGATCGTCCAATCAAAATCGGACCGCTTCAAAAACCTTCCGAACCCAAACAAGGTCCAAGGGCACAATCTCCATAAAGGAGACCCGAGTGGCTACGCTGTAGGGGCTTGGGGAAATCTGTGCAAGGCAGGCTGCCTGGTCAAAGGCAGATTACCGCTCACGGCCAAATCACTGAGCGCAAACACAGTGTAGCACAGATTTCACTTTTTATTCGCTACAACAGTGAGATTACCCAGCGCAGAGCCGGGGGGAACTCCCGTTTCATCGGCAGACCCAGAACTGTCGCAGAGATATCCGTGCAGCTGCCGACCAGTTCAGTAAAGAAAGATGACATCCTGCTGCAATGCGCGCAGAGCCTCCATTTTCTCCATTAGATCTGAAAATCTGCAACAGAAACATCCGGCGGTTAACTCATGCGCCGGCATACCCTGCATGTGGGCGTGGCGTGTATCCACCAGATCAACACCCCGGTCGTTCAGAACAGCGGCAGAGCCAAACCGTGCTTCTCGAGCAGACGCACAGCGGCCAGTATGAGCCTTGTCTTTCCCGATCCCAGAAAGCCACCGACCACAACAACGGCCTGCCTCTTTTGTATCTCGCTGCTCATCCGCGCACTTTAACCTGGATCTCGCCGTTTGTTGCCAAGTGCAGAGTTTTGCTGAAGCTGACAATCGCGCGTTCTCCGCGGCGTCTCACTTGATTTTCAACCGACTCCGCGCTGCTTGCGACATGGGCTGTGGAGCCGGTTGCGGCAATCTCGCAAGAGCGGCAGGTGAGCGTTCCGGCCAGCACCTTGATTGCAAAACTCACGCTGCCGCCCTCACGCCGCAGGGAATACGTACCCCATCCTGTGCCTGTCGACCAGAAGCACTGGAAGTTGTCCTTCGCAAGCAGCGGAACGGCAACCACCGAAGCGCTTGCGCCGTCGTAGCTGAAGCCGCTCAGCGCAAGCACGGCCGACCAGGCCGACATGGCACGCGCATAGTGGTGGCCGCACTCGGCCTCGTCCCATGGGTTTCGCTTCTCGCCGTCGTAGCGATCGCGAATATTGCGTACACACTCCAGCCCCTCGTCCACCATGCCCCAGTTCATCATTAGAACGGCTGCGGTATATTCAAAGCCGGTCATCGTCTCGGCGAAATAGGGAAAGGGAATGCGCGGACGCACGACCTTGCCGTAGTCGCAAATCACCAACGACGCCTCGTCGTTCAATGCGAAAGTGCGCTGCACATTGTCGTGCTCTGCCAGGCTGCGCTTGTAGTTGTAGCGGTAAATTGACCGGAGCGCTGCTTGAATCTTGTCCGGCGACACCAACGCCCCGAGACCGCATACGTCTGCCAGATACTGCCCCACCAGTTGATCGACGAGGCAGCCGGCACCAACCTGGTACTCCGGATTCAGAGTGTTCTGAGAACCCATGTCGCTGCGCAGGTTCTTGGCAATCTCGTCATTGCGGAATCCTCGAATCTGCTGAATGTAGTACTCGCCATTGAAGAGATTGGCGTCGATCCAGATGCTGCCCTGCTTGAAGAGCCTGCTGTATGTTTCGGCGGACGCGGAGTCGCCGGCGGCGCGTGCCATCTCCTCGCCCGCCCTCAGCGCACCCAGATAGTAGATTCCGCACATCGGGTTGGGGCCGTAGAACTCCACATCGTAGGTGTTGTGCTGCACGCCTTCCATCACGCCATCTTTGTTGCCGTCCCACCCGCCGGGGACCCAGGCGAACTCGAGTGCCTTCTTTGCGAGCGGCCAAGTTGCACGCAGAAATGCATCGTCTCCGCTGATCTTCCAGTCGAGCCACGCATGCATGATCTGCCCCATTTGCCCATCTGCCGCGGCAAAGCCCGAGCGCGCCTTGCCATCCGGCAGCATCTGACGAAAGTGAATTGCGCCGGCGTCATCCATCGAATAGCCAAAAGCGCTGCGCCGCAGCGAGCGTGCAAACGACGGAAACAGAAACACCGTTGACGTCTCGTAATTCCACACATGCGTGCAGTTGCCAAAGCAGCAGCCGCGCTGGTCGTTGCTCCCCTCAAAGCCGTGAAACTCGCCATCGGCGGTACGGAAACACGTGGTGGTGGCCAAGGTGGAAAGATTCGCGCTGGCAGCCTCCTTCACAACAGCGGGCAGTGTGCTCTCGCGGATTGCTGTGGCAAACATGCGCGTGCGTGTTTCCAGAGAGACAAGATTCTTAGCTGTGTATGCGACGGCATCCCAGGCAGTCTTGAAGCGGTCTGAATAAAAATTGCCTATGACGGTTTTGCCTTCGCCTGGCGGCGCAGACCAGCCGCACCAGTCAGGGGTGCGATTGGGAAATCGCCAACCGAGGAGGAACTGGAAGTTCGCGGTTTGTCCTGGAGGAATCGACTGTTGCAGGCACAGCACGCCTACCGCGGAATGTTCCTCCGGTTGCGCACCGAGGTTTCCCGACTTTGAAAACTGATCCCAGAACAAGAGAGGAGAGTTCCACCAACGGCCTGCTGGCCACCCCACCCAGTGCGAAACCTGCGTGCCCGTTTCCGGCGTCACCGCCAACACGAATTCACCCGCCATGGGATCTTCCGGAGCCAGGCTAGTGTTGCTCATCACGAGACCCACAACTCCATCGCCGTTGCGATAGTCGTTCCGCCGCCCCCCATCTCCCTCTTGTGCCGCCGCGCCGCGATTGCTTTCTTCTGCGCCCACGGGGTTATCGATGGAGAAAGCAATGCCCACTTTGGCTGTTGAAGAACCGGGGTTTGTGACACGATACCGCAGAATGGCAACCGGCAGACCGGAGTCATCCGGTTCATGCGGAATGAAGGGCGAAAAGGCGTCGAGCTCAACAAGGACGGGCAGCGTGTTGTCCTCGAAGCTGATATGGGCAAGCGGATATTCGCCAGTAAACGCCGCTCCTTCCAGACGGCTCAATCCCGGAGAGTTCCTCGAACCTAACCCATCCTGCCCTTCATAGGGCGGAGCAATCCGCGATTCCAGAACATGCGCCACAGGCTTCGCCGTCCCGGACTGAACCCAAATTGCCGGGAAGGCGTACGAAGGAGTATTTCCCTTATTGGGCCGATTGAAAATCTCCCAGTTGCAGAGCTGGCCGCGACCACCAAGCCCCAGACTTCCGGCCGCCACTCCCCCCAGCGGAAAGGAAATCATCTTGAGCTGCCTGCTCCGAAAGGTACGCGGGAATGATACATCTGAGCCGGCATGAACCGGACCCGCTTGATCCCTGCCCGGATGCTCGCCATCCGGCTTCCCCGCTCCATTCTCCTCCGCGTGTGCCGACCACTGACCGACTTGGGTCGCGACTCCTACCACGCCTGCAGCCTGCTTGAGAAATTGCCGCCGAAGCAGCGGATCCTTTCCGCTCATACTTCCTCCATAAACAGCACTGGCGGACTATTTCTCCTGTGGATCATCCCATGACAGCAGAGGTGCCCTGAAAATAAACAAGGCACCCTAACCCGCATCCCCCGGCACCAGCCGCCGCTGCAGATCCTCCAGCGTCTGCCCCTTCGTCTCCGGATAAACCAACAGCACCACCACAAACTGAACCGCCGTCATCACCGCAAAAAATGCAAACGGCGTCTGCGTGTGGAAGTAATGCACCACCACCGGAAACTCAAGCGCAATCGCCGCGTTCATAAACCAGTGGCTGGCCGCGCCCACGCCTTGGCCCTTCGACCGAACCGACGTTGGAAAAACCTCGCCGATATAAACCCAGATCACCGCTCCCTGCGAAATCGAGAAGAACGCAATATAGGTCACCAGCAACCCAAGCAGAGAACTCTGGTGCGAGTGCGAAGCAAACACCCACGTCACGCCCGCCAGGCACGCCGAGCAGCCCGCCGCCCCAATCAACAGCAGCGTCTTGCGCCCCAGCTTGTCGATCAGCGACATGCCCACCATCGTGAACGTAAAGTTGGTCGCCCCAATCACAATCGCCTGCAGGTCACTCGACACCTGATTGAAGCCCGCCGCCGCAAATATGTTGTTCAGGTAATAAAGAATCGCGTTGATGCCCGCCAACTGATTGAACGCGCCAATCGAAATCGCCAGAAAAAGCGGCAGCCTATACTTCCACCGAAACACCGGCTCATGCGCAATCGCGTGCTCCTGCTCCAGCGCCTTGCGAATGTCCGCCAATTCCGCTTCGGGGTCCTCTTCGCCCATCAGCTTCAGAACCTCAAGCGCCTCGTCGTTCCGGTTTCTTGAAGCCGAAAAGCGCGGGCTCCCCGGAATCCTGAACAGCAGCACCAGAAACACAACCGCTGGAATGAACGCGATGCCCACCTGGCAGCGCCACTCCATCCACCCCAGGTGCAGCGTGCGAATCGCATAATTCGACATGTACGCCGCCATCACGCCAAACACAACATTCAGCTGGAACGTCGCCACCAGCCGCCCGCGCCACTTCGCCGGAGCCAGCTCGGAAATATAAACCGGCCCCAGAACTGACGACGCGCCGATCCCCAGCCCGCCCATAAACCGGAAGACCATGAACGGGTACCAGCCCCACGCGAATGCGCATCCCACGGCAGAAACCACATACAGAATCGCCGTAATCCGCAGCGTACCGCGCCCGCCCAGCCGTTGCCCAATTGTGCCGGCGCCCAGCGCGCCAATCACCGTGCCCACCAGGCCAATAGCCACCGTCAGGCCCTCGGCCTGCGGGCTCAGCCCGTACAGCTTCACCAGCGCGTCAATCGCACCCGCAATCACAACGGTGTCAAAGCCGAACAGCAACCCGCCCAGGGCCCCGGTCAGCGTAGCTTTCATCAGGTTAACGTTTGGCCGCATAGTCTCCGGTCTCTTCAAATCCCAAACCATCCTACAAGACCGCCTCGCAGCCGCGCAGCCATCGCGTTCCAGGCAGTGCAATTCCAGCGCTGCAGGCCAGTCCCTTCCCAGCTCACGGATGCTTGTTCGCACCCGGGTCAGGCGTGTTCACTCTTGCAGTAGAAGTCGCCCGCAGCGGAATCTCCAGCGTCCCCGCCATGCCGCTCTCCAGGTCATACACGGCCGTCACCAGATGCAACTCTCCCGCGCTTGGCAAATCAATCTTCAGTTGAACCTTGATTCCATTCTTTCGAATCAGCTCGAACTGGTCTGGCCTTATGTCCACGGTCTCTTCTTCGGCCTCCCAGTTCACCGGATTGCCGGGCTCGTCATACGCCCTCAACCCCACCAGAAATTTGCCGCTCCTGTCGCCCTGCGCTTGCCGCTTCAGATCAAGGTCCTGGCTGCGAATAATGAAATCCACCGTATATGGGGTCAATGGCCCTTTAAGATTCGGATTTTGCCCCGAGCCAGCATCGCCGGGTGTCGCTTCACCCGCGCCTCGTTCCGCCCGCACTCCATATAAGATGCCCGTCGCCCCCGGCAGTCCAGCTTGCAACAGCGGCTCCAGCGGATCAGCAGGTGCTTTTGCCACCGGCGCCAGATTGTCATCCGCGTTGTAGCCGCGCCTGTATGCCAGCTTGCCCTTCCCATGGCGCAACTTCACTTCGATTCGCCGATAGCTCCCATCCATCTTCGTGTTCTCTGGTGAGTAGCCGATCTCGTAATAATTCGCTCCCGCGTCGATGGCGCTCGCGAGCGCCGCATCCAGATCGTTCGTGTTGTAGTACGCATTGCCGCCCGTCGAGGTAGCAAGCTGCTCCATCGCATCCATCGTGCTGGCGCGCTCGCCTGCGCCTGCACTGTAAGGAGCTATCACAGTGTCGCCCCCGCTGCCAGCGTGGCCAGACCCTCCGCCCATGCCCGGTCCGGAGGAGTTAGCCTCGCCCACATGATCCATCATCAAACCTTCAGCATTGATCGGGTAAACCGCTATCTGGGAAACCGTAAATAAATCAGCCGTCCGCTTCACGCGCTCCAGATAGGCCGCGCCACCCGAACTGTTCTTCAATCGCGCCATCTCATCCGCCGTCGGGAAAATAGCGATCGGAAACGAGCCGGAGACCCAGATCAGATTCTTGCGACCCGGTATGCCAGACATGTAGTGCCCCAGATACATCAACGCCTGGAATGTCATCGAAATCCGCGCGCCAGTATTGCGCGCACCAGCGTTTCCCAATGCACTCTGAAGCGCCTCAATCGCGTAGGGCGAAGTCTGCTCCGTTTGCAGCATGGACAAATCTTCCTGGTCGCCGGCGCGATCGCTGCGCGATTCAAAGTAAGAACTCTTCTGGCTCTTCAATCCGTTCTTTTCATCTTTCAGTGCGGCCAGCAGCGCCGTCGTGTCCGCCGTAATTCCCTGCAGGCAAACCAGCTTCGAACCAAGCAAAAAAATCGCCATCCGCGTTCCAGGCTGTAGTTTGCCAAGGAAGTCCATCACCTGCCGCCGCACAGATGCCTGATCCTGCATCTCCGTGTTCAAAGTATCGATCAGCAGAATGTTGACAGCATCCCCCGACGGTGCCGGTGGAACGTTCGTGCGCGCGCCCACTGGCATCGTCGGCATCTCCGGCGCAGCGCTCGCTCGCGCTTTGCTCTTCGTGTGCTCCGCGAAGAAATTCACCGTCTGCGCCTGGCCATCTTCTTTGACTTCAAAATCCTCTTTGCTCAGACCGGTTACAGGCGACCCATCCCGATTCGTCGCAACCACATCCACAACCACTTGACGGGTTGTCGTCCGTAGAACAGGTGCTTGATCAATCGCAGACGGCGCGGTGGTTTCCGCTGCCGGCGCAGGCTGGGACGCAGGCGCGGGCATCGGCGCGGCGGCCTGCCCGGCGTCCTTCTGCTGGAGTGTCGTGCCAGGTGCCCGCATCTGCGTCCCAGACCCGCGCACCAAACTTTGCTCCCCGGCCCCTTCCCCACCCGCCCCCGTTGCTGGCGGTGCAGCCAGTGCCAGCGCCGGCTCCGTTGTCGCTGCGCTCGTCGAAGACAAAGCAGGCGGCGCGCCTTCTTCCTGGGCTTCACTCCCGGTCAGCATCCGCGTGTCTGCCCGGAACATGTGATAGTCCTCGAAAGCAACATCGTTCAGCAGTTTTTGAGGCGGCCCCTGCGGCGTCTCCGCGACGTATGGAGAGTATGCTTTGAAATCGCTGTGCGAAATTGCGCTCGATAGAGCCACACTCCGGGTTGCGCAGATGTAAGATTTCCCACCTATCTCCACCGGACCGTAATCCACCATAATGTCCGCTTTCGAAATAGGGTCCACTGGTTTAAGGTCGGCCTGGACTGTCAATCGAAGAATCGACCCCTCGTGCGGATCGACTGTAATATCCCCGTGATATCCGACAATACGATCAAACGGCTGCGTCTCAACACTCCCCGGATCGCTCCCGGCCACGCAGCAATAGTTCACTCGAAAATGTGATTTCTCAAGTGGAACCGCATATCGAAACACGGCCCGCGGGCCCGTCGCACCCTGTTCCCAGTGGCTCCAGCTCAAACTGCTCCTGGCCGCGTCAAGAAACACCGTGCCAATAATGGGGCCAAATTCCCCAAATACGCTCAGCCCTTTTCCTTGCGGCTTTGCGACTGCCGGTTTGCCTGCTCCCGTATCCACCACTTCCTGCCCGTTGCGGTACAGTACCGTCACATCAAATGCATTGGTTTCGTGCAAAGGACGATACGGGATAACATGCACTCCCGATTGAACCAGTGGTGTCTCTTCATATTGGGTTGTCACTCGTGTTGCGTAGAAGTTGGGCAATTGGTGGATCGTCTGCGCAACATAGTTCACAACCAGAGCCATCATCTGGCGTTGGGCCGTCAGGTCCGGCTCTGCAAGCGTGGGAATCTCCGCCGCTGGCAACGGCAGAAACGCTGACTCGTCGGCAAGAATCCGCAGTTCTTGCGCAGTCTTCGTGCCCGGCGAAGCAGCTTCCAAGCGTGCCAGGGCCGTGGGACTCAACCGCTCCGTCAACTCCAGATCGGACAACTGCCACGCAACCTCCGCATCCGGCTTGCCCCGATCGGCAGCCAACCGCTGCTCCAACCCACCAACCGAGATGCCTTTGGCAGCCCATGCGGAAAGTGCGAATCCTAAAAATCCCAACAGCAATCCCAATTTGCGCACGCCAATTTTCCCTCGCGGCACGATCTCCACAAATGGCGCTCAGCCTGCACTGCCCGCCCGTCCGCCTGCACTGACGCGGCCACTTTCGCCGCGCGCTCGCGCCACTGAGCCAACTGCTCATTACACCACAAGCAAACATGCATGGTCAGCCTCATCGGCGCGTCGCAGCCACTAGCGCGCATCGCACGTCTCAAACCCTGTCCGCACCCCTGATAGGGAGAAACATTCCCGGGCCAGCCCCCCGCACGACCCGGCAAACTCATTCCTCGTCAGCCCTGGCTGCGCCTCTCGCCGGGCACCACGGCCAAAATGCGGCAGCGCTGCTTGTCGGCAGCGCTCCACACCACCGCCATCTCGCTTTCCATGCAGGCGCAATCGCCGGCCTCCAGCACCTCCTGCATGCCGCCCGCATCCAGTTGCAGCCGCCCTTCCAGCACGTAAACCACCCCGCTGGCCTCGCGAAAGCAATCCGCCGTGCTCGCCGCGCCACCCGGTGCGAATTCAATCATCTGCGCCACCAGCCGGGAACTCTCCTCCGGCGCATTCAACGGTGTCACCTTCACCGCCTCGGTGCCCCGCCCATCGCTCTCAAAGTGCGCCCTGCGCGTAATCGAAAGCACGTGCCGCGCAGGCTCGGCAAAAAAATAACCCATCCCCACCCCGTAGACACGGCTGATCGTGGCCAGCGTAGGCAATGTGGGAATCATGCGATCCGTCTCCAGCTTCGATAACAGCGCCGTTGAAAGACCCGTCTCGGCCGCAAGCCGGGAAAGCGTCAACCGCTTCTGCGTCCGCAACGACCGCAGCTTCAGGCCAATGCAATACGGCTCCAGAGACCACTGTGCGTAGGAAACCTGCTTGGGCATCGAAAACTCCTTCTCGTTCGGCAAAACATCCCTGCGATCATTACCGGCATCAATACCATTTACCGGCGTTCAAATGATTCTGACAGGCTCTTTCACTCCAGACCTTGAAGTATTTCTGAAGTTTCTTCGCCACGTTCGGGATGCCCGCTGCGGGTCGCCTCGGTTATCCTCGCACTTGAGCGGTCCGCCGAATCATGATCGCCGCCGCCCCAACACACTCCCCCACCAAGGATTAATCTCATGGCTATTCGCTCCAGCTCCTGCACGTGGCTGCTCCACCGCAGTCTCATCCTGCTTTTCCTAGGCACCTGCCTGCCCGCCCTCGCACAAGACAAGCCAGCGCCCAAACCCGACGTCCTCGTACTCAGCAACGGAGACACCCTGCATGGCAAGTTCGTCAGCGAAATTGCCGGAAAAGTTACCTTCCACAGTGAGTCCTTGGGCAACATCACTCTCGGCTGGAACAAGATA
>Ga0307377_10004350_pt1 | contig 15539 bp, 13 predicted proteins | sample TR3MG_FD_202535 | JGI IMG/M metagenome (GOLD analysis project Ga0307377, IMG submission 202535) | Soil microbial communities from Risofladan, Vaasa, Finland - TR-3 | ecosystem: Environmental > Terrestrial > Soil > Coastal area > Acid sulfate soil | place: Finland: Risofladan, Vaasa | collected... | reverse complement strand
CGGCAGTGGGTAGACGTCATCTGGGTAGATGCCTTTGGAAATAGGAACCACCTGTCTTTGGTCGTGACCTTCCGGGTGTTCTCTTATGCCTAAGTGAAGCTCCCTTTTGAAGTAGAAATCAAATGGGCAGGGGTATTTGTCAAAAAAATTGTATCTAATCCTATCGTCGTCATGTCCATCAATCACCACTAGTGGCCATTTTTTGCCATACGGAAGAATTGCGCTTAGCAAGGGTATTGCAAGCGAATGGACGTTGTCATATCCGCAAATTACAAAAACCCCCTTAAGCTCCCCCGATTTGGCAGCGTTAAGAATGGCTTCATCACTACACGGTGTTTTATCAAACATGTAGTGGCAATTGCGATACATCTCCGGACCTTCCTCGAAGTAGGCTGGCTTGTCACGATAAACCACCACTTCTCTGCCGAAGATTTTCTTGAAAGCATAGAAGATTGAGTCCTGATAATCCTCTCTTGGGTCTGAGATAAATAAAATCACTTGGATGCCCAGAAGTGAACGTTAAGGTCCAAATCGGTCTTTATGAAAAACTTGTCTTCATCTAGACTGCGTATGTTCTTATAGCCAATCGGCTTCATCATGCTTTTAAGGAAGTCGATAGTAAATGCGGTGTGATGATAGTTGGTCGGATAATCTTGGTCTGCGAACAGACCCCGCATTACATGCCCCGCATCGTGTCTGCCATTAAGGAGGGCGTGTGCCCAGCCATGCAAGTTCGGACTTTGTATGTAGATTTCTCCACCCGGCTTTAAGACTCTGTACCACTCTTGCAGTACGGCAATCGTCTGTCTGTGGGAGATATGTTCCAAAACATCCCTAGCACACAACTCATCTACGTAATTGTCTGGCATTTGGAGTTTGGTGATGTCCATGTTTGTAACGCCATTAGCTCTAATATAGCTATCAACGTTTATCCACCCCGCACGAACATCAGTTCCGCATCCAAGATTTACTTTAATCATAAATTACACTCAAGAAAAGTTTATAAATAGTACGATTACATTTCATCCAGACTGTCCATATCATCCAGACTGTCCATATATTGATGTTCGTCAACACCATTTGTAAATTCTCCAGCTTTAAAAAAACGACTACCACGAGTAGTAGAAGAAGTAGTATTACATGTATAGGTTAAATCTCCAAGTTCGGCAAATCTAATTATATCAAAATGTTTTTTTATTAACTCATTTGATTTTGAAGCAGTAAAATCCCTTTCTCCCAATGTGTATAAGAATGATTTAGTAAAATACTTTTCTGGGCCCTCAAATGAATCCCCGGTAGTTACTTCTATGTCAAATTCAGATATAGCATTGTTTGTCTTCGGATATCCGTTTTCAAGCGAATATAGGAGCGATTGCAACGCCGTCTCTGCTGTGGTTTTTTTACAACCCCAAAGCCTCCATCCGGCACAATATGGCGAAACTCTCGCTGGCTTAAAGTGAGGACTTCCACAGATTATCTTATCCTTTTGCGAATACATCTTATCCAACATTGGCTGTAGATTGGTAAAACTTTCGTCTGACCTCGTTTTAATAACAACCTCATTATCGAGCTTAATGATGCCCTCGTAGCTGGTCTTCGCCTCACTCCACACATGGTTGGCATCATGAGCTTCTGGGTTGATTTTATTTTTTATTAAAACAACATTGTTCATATCTATATTTTTTAATGGGTCGAGATTGTCGGTATCCCAGCAACTAATAACTACGTCACCGATTGTTTTATAGTATTCCAAAACCTTTAGAGATATTTCATTTAACCTTCCTTGGATGACTATTGTTGTATTATTCATAATGTTTCTACTCATCCTCCGCTGATTGAATGTGAGTTGCTCATGTTTTCTCTTATTCTATGAAACTAGCCCAGCCGCCACGACCATCTGAGAATCTATTGAATTCTTTACCCATTGCCAAGATATCCTGAGAGGACCGATAATGTTTAACATGGGGAACGTCATCTAATACCAAAACCTTATTTTTGATGTTTTCAAATTTTAAAAATTCTTTGAATTCCGCATATCCAACTCCTCCAGCGGAATCCAAGAATATAATCTGCCTCTCGGGGACGTCTCCGAAGGTTTTTAACAAACCCTGCGGGATAGGCAGGTTACCCAATTCGTTTGTGTATCCCCACTTTGCGCTCTCAGGAGTATCTCCCTCCCCGGCAACGCCCTCTATCTTCTTGTTGTAAAAATCATCATTGTTAATAAACTCCACCATGTCTTTGAGATTAAGAGAATATCCCCAGATGGCATCAACATTCATAAACGGTCTAAGATTGTTCTTGGCTATGAGGTTGTTTTGAGGATTGCATTCAAAAGTAGCAACTCTCAGACCAGTTCTAGCCAACACAGCTGTGGAACCATTGCCGTGATAGGTCCCGGTCTCCACTATTGACTTGATATCAAACTGCCTGACCAACTGATTAATTGTAGCCTCGAAGTCCTGATGTGAATTTGCGTGAATATCATAATTTGCCATTCTATTCTCCTTGTTTTGAAAATATAATTTGATGGTCGCCTTCATAGACAATCTTGAATCCACCCTGTTTTTGAGACGTTGGTAAGTGTAGGCTCATTTGCCCTCCTGCATCCAGAGTCTTTTGACTTCATCGATTACTTCGTCAACACTATAATGGGCGTCGAAATACTTAGTTCCCGGGTATGGCCACTCTGGTCTCATCTCCCTAAACTCATTATACGCATTGTTCTCGTTCATATTCATAAGTTTCTTGTTTTGAGCCATCGGGTCGAACCCAGTTCTACCCATCAGAGCCCTCAGCTTAGAGCCATCCATATCAACGTCGTGTTGGAATACAATATTGTCATCACCAAAACATGAGGCTATGTTCATAAAGCTAGTATTGACCCCTAAATACTTCTTACTCACAGACATCAGCGCCATCATCTTCCTCATTCCACCAGCTGCGTTTCTAAGTTCCTGTCTTGCGTTTGGAATTGTTGGATAGATGACTGGTCTTCCGAATTCTTCTGGTCTATCCTTAGCCCTACTATAATGAATGCTTTGGTCTATCTGGAAAACATCATATTTGTCTTTTAGAACGTCGATAATTTTAACCCAATTCTCTGCAATCCAATTCTTCTTTGGATTTGTTGAGTTAAAACAGAACATGATGGTTGGCTTATTGCCACTCAATATTTGCAGGGTCTCCTCGGCAACCGCCTTCTCCGTTTCGGATATAAATATCTCTCCTCTAATTCCCGGATTGTCTATTCCAAAATATCTACACTTCTGCTCCATATAGTGTCCAGTAGGTACGTCTATTGGATGTGGAAGCAGCTCTCGTTCTATCTTGAAAATTTTTGGATTATTCTCAAACGCATCCGTCTCAGCCATAGTTCTGAGGATTATTTTTTTATCAGGAAATTTTTTATTCACTTCCCTAATGACTCCCGTATGCAATATACTATCGCCGATGCCGGGTACGGGAATGTGGTCGCCAACATAAACGTAGTCATCTTCAATCAAGTCATTCTCCCAAGACACACTCTGCCCATTAACAACTCTTTCAACTACATATTTTTTCTTTGGCTTGGCTTCTTGCTGAAATACAAAATTCCTGCAAATATCAGCATGCTCTTTTTCAAACTTTCTAATTCTATCGTGAGCAGACGAAGGGTGGGGGCCATGATAGACCGTATGCCCAGCCCTGTCTCCATAGTCGTATCCATCTTTATGTTTGGTGTCAAAGTCCTTATGCATCTCCTTTAATTCCTCATCCGTGTGGTAGAATGAATCAAAATTGACCAACTTCTTTACCATCTTTTCCGGCTCACGTACCCAGCCATAATGAAACACTCTGACATCCACTGGAATGCACATTCTATCCATCTGCATTAGTGGGGTGTTGGAGAAAGCTTTGACTCCAAATGTTACCGCATCGTGTATTGAAGATACGGCGTTTCTTCGCACTAGTCTCACTTCTCTCTTGTAGCTAGAGGGGTTTACGGTTGCGTAGTCTCCATCAAAATGAAGAAAGTCAAATGCGAATCCAATAACGTGAGGATGAGCCATTGCTTGTTCAATTATGCTTCTTATCTTCGGGAAGTCTTCCTCTAAATACAGCTCATCCGCCTGCACATACAATGCCCACTCGCCTAAGCAGGCGTCTTTGGCAATGTTAGTCTGGGAAGTCAAAAACTTAATACCCTGCTCTCTTCCTTCCCAAACGGAATCAAACATCTTTACCTTTGGATTAGAACCAAAATGCTGCTCCAACAAAGCTTTGGTTCCATCTTCGTCTGGAGACCCCACATTGATTACAAACTCATCAACAAAAGGCAGCACGGAGTTAATTGATTCAATAATAGGGTAATCATACTTAATTGCATTTTTGACTATAGTGAAGGCGGATAGTTTGGGCTTCTCTGGTTCCTGTGGAACTACCACCATTTCTTCTGCTTGTCTAACTTCTTCGACGTCTTCAGTTTCAAAGGTAAGTTTCCCATCCTTCAACGTAAATGTCCCATTTTTTAATTCCTTGACCTCAGCGGAGTTCTGCTCTAACTCTGCCCCCTTTGCGATGATGGTCTCAAAAGCGAGTTTGCCGTCTACTAATTCGAATTTACCGCCAGTGACCAGCTCGGTTATTTCTGCATTCTTTTTAAAGGCGTGGAGGTGTCCGAGTTTATCGAAAATCTCAGGATAATCCTGCTTAAATTCTTTGTCCGATGAGTGTCCATTCCACCACCATGAGTCTTTGCTATTTTCAATGGACTTGAGTCTCTCTTCGGTTTCGGTTCCCTGAGCAACGTAGTGTTCCGTGTAATTCCGAGCCTTAGTAAAGCAGCGGTTTACATCACACCACGCAAAATGGCAATACCAAAAGTCGTCTATTCTCTCCACTCCCAGAGCAGAATCGTCCCCCACATTATGGGTATACAGAAGCTTGTGTCCAGACTCCGTCTTTACTACTGGCATCTCATGAAGAGCACTAACATACATAATGTCGGTACTGTATTTAAACACGCAGGCTCTATTTTCTGTTGGATTCTCTTTGCTAAGATGCTCGTGGTCGCCCTCAAATGTATAGAAATTAAATCTAAAGGAGTTCGCATCCGGGCTCTTGGAAATAATCTTCTTTAGATTGGCCACTTTTGAGGAATAATAAACTTCATCAGCATCTATCCTGAAGTAATATAAATTAGGATTAGATGGGTAGATATTCTCTCTAATGTACTCTAAGTATGTGTTTCTTGCCTCGGCATAGTTGTTATTCCACGCCCTTTGGATAATGGTTATTTTCCCCGATACGTCCATCTCTTGGATGTATCTAATTGTGTTATCGGTGGAGAATGAGTCCACAATTATAATATGGTCAACATACTCATAGATGGCTCCTAGCGAGTATTTAATATACTTCTGCTCGTTGTAGGTGAGCATGCCCACTACAATCTTGGGAGGCATACCAAATTCAAACTCAACATTATGGGAGGTTTTTTTATCCCCAGCCGAGGACGGGGCAGAGTCAGACCAATCTTCAAATTTATCTAGTGGATATTCGGCATGGTCATCCGTGGCATTTTCTTTCACCTTCTGCATGTCGTCGCTCTTAAAGACCCTGTCTCCATCGGTTGGAAGAGGGGAGCCCAACATCTCCCAAACGATACGCTTCACATCTTTAGGAGACACATCAACTACACAGCCGCCCGCCTTACCAATCTGACAATGAGTATAGCATGGAACTGGAGCGCACATAGGGTTATTAGGACGAACTGGCTCAATATATCTAACATTGGGGTGGCACGGCCCCACGGATGGACCAGCGTTTAGGCCCTTATTCTGAGTGGACCCCATGATTATTAAGCAGGGAATTCCGGCTTCTGCCGCCAGATACGCTGGTCCGGAGTCATTTCCAACATAGGCATCAAAGCGTTTGAAGAATTCGAAGTTCTGCTTAAAAGTAAGCTTTCCGGTTGCATCGATTACTTTTGGATTGGAGAGCTTTTTGTCGCTGAAGGCTCCTATTTGAACTACATTATATCCGCTGGCTATTAAATCATCCGCAAGGGCGTCGAAATACTCCACTGGCCAATCTTTAGACTCCACCCTTGACTGCGCTCCTGCATGAGCGCCAGAAGAAGTATGCATGGCGACAAACTTCCCATCCCTAGATATCGACGTCCACAGCTTTCCCACGGCAGATATATCTTTGTCTGTCAAATAAATATAATGATTATAGTCGGTGAAATCTTCAATCCCGGCCTTCTGGGCATACCAAGTCATAAGATGTTGATTTTGCCACTTGGGCAGATGATGCCAACATGTTTCCTCGTGATTCGCCATGTTGAGTCTAAAAATCTTATCGTACTTGCCTTTGATAAACACCATGTTGGCTTCCATATAATTTGAACCAACAATTATTTCATTAATATCGGGATTTCCCTCCAAAGTATTAACGTAGGGCTTTTCTGTCATGAAGTCGATTGAGCTGTCTGGATACTTCTTTTTGATTGCCCTGAGAACGGTGGTACCCATAACAACATCGCCATGAGTACGGAAGAGTACGACTAAAATTTTCATTTTTTCTCCAAAGTTATTTGACTAACAGCCTAGAGCTCTGCTCTTAGGCGTATTTAGATATTTGGGCTACAATCTGCATCGCAACGTTTTGCCAATCGTATTTCTGAACGTCCTCACTAGCTTTTTTTCCCATAGCAGGCAGCTTGTCGCTGTTCTTATACGCCCAGCGTAGCTGCTTTCTAAGGGCTTCATAGTCTGGTTCAAACCAGCTGTGTTCCTGTTGCATCGGAACCTGCAACAGCCAGTCAAGGTTGTCGATTTTTTTAGTTTCAGTTGGAATCATCAGAGAGTTTTCGGAATTGCAGAATGTTTTATGGGCGCTACAATCCGTGGCTATGACAGGAACTCCACATGCCATAGACTGAATGTATCCTAGACCCCAACCCTCACCTCTAGACGGCAACACGAAACAGTCGGCTGTGCTGTATAGCCGAGCCATAAACTCCTCATTGAGATTGTCACAGAGAGCGAGAACCTCGGCTTTACTGCCTCCTTTTGCAGTAGTAATTACATTTTTGATAAAAGCCTTCTCATTGTCGTAGCTACCCGAATGCATATCAGCCTTAAACAGAAGCTTAACTCTTGGTTCCATCTTGAATTCATCAAAAAACGCCCTAAGCAATACGTCATAGCCCTTGCAATACTTGAGTGCGGAGACGTATAGAAAATAGAAGTTCTTTTTCTCTCTTATGTTCTCAAGCGGCTCTAGTCCGGGGCGATAGATTGAGGTATTGACACCCTGATTTATTACCGATATTTTTTCGGGTTTAACCCCAGAGGCGGTAAAGGTTTCCCTGTTAAACTCAGACGCAGTCCATACTTCTTTAAACAAATCATTGTTTAGAATAAGCTGCCAGATGTGAGGTATTTTATTGGTCTCATATACATTCCAAGATATGTTGGCCTCCGCTGCTGCGTCAACTGTCTTGGCTGCATCTATTGGATATGCATGGATTGCCACGTATTTGGTTGTGAGCGGCGTTTGCTGCATGACTCTGAGTTTTTGCAAAACATCGTCTGGAAGATATGCCTTTACCTTGCAAAAATGTGGCACGTCAACTAGTTGAACCGTTATTCCTATATTGCTTAAAGCCAGAGCGGTTTCTCTCACAACTTGAGATATGCCCGCTATATCAAATATAGGACCAATTAATTTTACCGAAATCTCTGCCATGTTATTTTGCCTCGTGTGTGGGAAGAGATTTCCACTCCTCCATAGTCATTCCCCAGCTATCCCAGATTTTATAATAGTCTTCGCCTTTTGGCTCGGACTTAACGGACAGCGCCTCAACTATCTTTTCCACAATTCCTGTTTTTTGAGTATCCATGCCTTCTCCTTAGATTTTTACGATTTCAAAAGTATCTTTTCTAACAGTATCTGAAACATTAGTTCTGCCATTGAGGACATTATTGAATACGGTCTCCCACTGTGGAATAGTTTTGTCCCAAGACATTGATTCAGCAATTGCTCTAGCCTTAGAGGAAAGAGACATCTGATATTTTTTGTCTCTAAAGATTCTTTCCAAGCACTTAGCTGTTTCGCTTGGCTTGGGGATAGCTCTTTCTACTGGATGGGGAATCCCCGTAATAAAATCGTCAGGGTATGAGACCGGAATCAACTCACTGGCTGGTTTACACCACTCAACGTGAGCGGAGTAGTTTGTAACAACCTGAGGGGTCCCAGAAGACATGGTTTCCAAAATCGGAAGACCAAAACCCTCTCCCTGTGTAGGCAACAAATGCACATCAAACATATTAAACAGCAGGTTCATATCATTTTCTGACAAACCATTCATAAGATTGTATCTAGGAGTGAAACATACCTTATCCTCAATACCCATAATTTTTGTTAGGTCTGCCAAGCTGTAAGCAGCGTCCTGAAGGGCACTGTGGAGCCACAGTCTAACATTAGGCTTGTTCTTAGAGAAGATTGCAAACGCTTTAAGAATTTTATCAAAGTTTTTTCTGGGCTGATTTCTTGCAACCGTTCCCACTACGAATACATCGTCGGGCAGACCCTGTTCCTGAACCAGCTCATTGCCACGGACTCTCCAATATACGATGTTCTTCTTCATCTGCGCTTTTGTTTCGGCATCCACGGGCTTATACACATCGGACTTCACTCCATGATAAATAAGCTCTGTATTCAACTCTGGTATTGTCTTCTTTAGCTCGTCTACGCCATACTGGGAATACATGACGAGCTGGTCTGCTCCGGATAGCCAAGGGACCCATGTTTTTGGAACTCCTCCACCCGTCACGTTGCCATCAATAGGGGTGTACTGCACGAATTTGAATGTTTTTCGATTGCGCATCTCGTTGATGTAGTTTATCATCCATGCATCTCCAAGAGCCCAGACAATGTCGGGCTTAACCATATCGACCACGCCGTCTAGCCCCATTATTCCAGCCTGAGGATGTCCGCCACGCCCAAAGTCCGCTGCGGATAAGGGAATGATAGGCATTGGGAACTGGTGAGGATATCCATTATAACCCCATGCTCCAATCACTACGTCGTATCTTCCCGATGCATGTAGTCGTAACGCTATTTCTCTCATAACAACCGCCATTCCTGTGTGGATTAATGGGTTGTCGGTCATCATTAGTATTTTAGGTTTTGCCATGTTTTTATTCTCCTGTGATTTTTATTTGAGGTACTTGATAGGGTAATACGCCTATTCCAGAAAAGCTAGTTGCTCCGCTAAACATGGCAACGCCAATGTCTATATACGAAACAGGGTGTTGAGTATAGTGGACGTCAATTATTCTTCTGAGTACTTCTGATACGGGTATGCCCAAACCACTAGCCTCTATGTCTAGATTTCTCAGCTGTCCGTCAGAAAGATAGTAGTTTTTTCGCTGCATATGTCGCTCCTCGCCTATGTATATCGTATGTATGATATACATACATTCTATTAATTACTTATAAGAATTCGGCGGTTTTTTTACGTTTTTTATTCTTTGTTTTCAACTGTTTTTGTTTTTAAAGAAGCCTAGAGCCATCAGCATCCCTCATGACGGTTATGACTTGGTCAAAATACTGCTTAATATCATCCCTGTGCGTTATAACCAAGATGGTCTTAAACTCGTTTTGTAGCATATCTATCACTGCTAAGTTTTTTTCAATTCCATTTCTATCTAAGGGGCTAAAAGCCTCGTCAATAATTAGGAATTCCAGTTTGGAGTTAGCTCGGCGCTGAAGTAGTTGAGCAAGAGCCACACGAAGAACGAAAGCAACTCTAAATTTCTCTCCACCAGAATATAGGTGGAAAGGTAGTGGGTCTTCCCCATCATTGACAATAACTTCAAATACAACTTTTTCAACCTGTTCTCCTCGAGAAGCCTTGACTTCCTTTTTGGTCTTAAACTCCACGGAAAGACGACCCGAGGTCAATCTTCCCAGCAATTCATTTGAATGCTTTTCCAGTTCAGCTATTGCATTCTGAAGAATGTCCGCTCTTATCCCCTTCGAACTAAACGCTTCTTGCAATCTCATAAACATTGACAGGTCGCTTTTTTTGACTTCTATTAGAGCTTTGTTTGTTTCTAACTCATCCTTAATTATATCAAAACTCTTAATGGAAGCCTCGTAGTTCTTTATCTCGGCAACTAAAATATGAATTGACTGCCTTATGGCATTTATTTCATTGTCGAGCGTGGTAGCCAAACTCTCGGCTTGAGTAATTTTATCGGTATCAAACTGGACCTTTGGATACTCGGTAAGCTTGACCTCTAGCTCCTGTTTTTTTGCTAGGTACTCAGCCTTCTTTGACTCCACCTCAATCCTAAGCGCTTCAAGAGGGTTGGATATATTCATCGTATCCAAGTCTTGCTGAGCCTTAGCGCAAACATCGATGTCCCTAGCTATAGCACTGGCTCTTTCCTCTATTTGAGAATCAGACAATAAAGTTCTAGATAGTGTCGATTTCTTCGTCTCCAGATTGGAGACCTCATCCATACTTCTAGACATCTCTGCTGCTGCGATGCTCTGTTCTCCCTTTTTTGCCTCTAGGTCTTTGGTTAATCCATCAATGCTGGTGGAAAGAGCAGTTATCTCTTTGCTTAGATGGTCTTTAAAATGACTAACTGTGTCCTCAGTTATTTCTGTCAAACATTCAGGGCATACGTCATCTGCATCTGGTCCATGCTTCATTCTTCTAGTTTTAGACGCACAGTTAGTCGTATTCTCTGCAATTTGTCGTTCTATAGATTTAACGTCTGGCGAAACAGCCAAAAACCGCTCCGTCGCCGCTGCGTTGATAGCCTTTTCCGAAGATATTTGGGCTTCAACTTTTTCAATATCGCTCTTAGTGATATTGTTTGCTGCGATTGACTCCTCGTGTGTTTTCGCTCTTTCTTGCACCGAAGGAAGCCTATTGGCCGCCAACTGAAGCTCAGCCAGCCGTGTCTTATTCAACTCAGTGTCGGCATTGAACTTTCTTATCAAAGAATTGACTTCGTTTTTTTGAGACTCAACCAGAATCTCCATCTCCCTTATGCCAAACTGGGTTTTTTGAAACTCCTCTTTCTCTGCCTGTAGAGACGACACCAATTTCTTTGCATCAGCAATCTCTTTTATTTTTTGAGATTCTCTTTCGGTCAACAGTGTGTGGTTAACCCGACCAGACTCAAGTTTGGATTCAGCGTCTTTAATTTTTTCGTCTACATCAGCATTGACTCCCATGGAAGCCCTAATTGCCTCTATCTCTCTTTCTATTTTCTTAACAGAGGCTTTGGCCTCATCTTGGTAGAGGTCATATTCTTCAAGACCCAACACTTTCTCGAGAATGTCTCTGCCTTCCTTATTAGTACCACCATCGGCAAATGAGAATATGTCGTCCTGTCTTAGGTATACAGAATTGACAAACGTTGCATAGTCCAATCTCAGAAACGCCACTATTTTTTTATTCGTATCAGTTACAGTTTTTCCATTGCTTAAAACTCCATCGATATAGAAGTTTATCAATGTTAGCCCTTTGTGCTTATCTCTAGTCCTAGAGATTGAGCACTCCCTACCATCGTGTTCGAATTCTAAATAAACAGTACATATCGTTGTGCGCAGCTTGACATTCTCATCTACAGTCTTGGCTTTAGATTCTCCCCAGACACACCATCCAATCGCATCGATAAGGCTGGTTTTACCGCTACCATTAGAATCTCCAGCATCATTATTGATAATACCAACGATTAGTGCCTTGTTGTAATCCTGCAAATCAAGCTCGGCTTCAGAAAAACGAGCAAAGTTTTTGAGCTTCAGTTTTTTAAGAAGCATTAGCTCTCCCTGCGTCCGATTGGTTGAGGTCCACTCGATTTCTTGACTTTCTTTTTAAGTCTCTCCGCTTTCTTGCGGATTTCCTCCATAGCATCCGAACCCGCTTCGTCCAATGAGCCATCTCCTAGAACCACTCCGTTCTCCTGCATGAAGTCAATTTCTTCCTGAGTGGCTCTTGCCTGTGGAGAGTCGTCCTCCGTCTCATCGTCTGATTCCGATACAGTCTGGCTCTCTGGAAATTCAAAATCTCCCTCAGAGCTTTTTGGTAAATCACCAGTGTCTCTAGCAGTACGGGCCTGCTTGTCTATTAGAGCAATAATATCTGTAACAATCGAGCTTGCTTGTTCAGGATAGTTTACGTTGTTTTTCTCCAAAATCTCAGCCAGAGATTTCCTAAAAAAAAGCTCTATCTCTGAAAATATCTTCTTTCCACAGGCTGGACAGCTATTCTTAGCGATAGCAAACTTCAGCCTTGGATTTATCTCTTCTCTACATGAGCCACATTTCATGATGCAATCCTCCCATTGACGTTTTTAATAATTCTCTCACCGAGCTCAAGAAAAAGCTTCAGCTCTTCCTCGGTTTTAACATGTATCGTGGCATATTCCTTCATAGCTTGCATTGGAGTCATACCCTCGTTGAATTTAGATTCTATCTTTTTCTTCTCTTTTCTCACAAATGGAATTGAACTCCCATGTACGTGGTTGCAAATCCCATCCAAAACCTTAGCGACCTCCGAGGCATCGTACTTACTTCTATTTCCCTCGGATAGTGTAATCTGAAGTTTAGCCACGGAATTGGTTAACTCTGATTTTCTGCGCTCTATTTCGGCTAAAATATGTGCCTGAGGGTCTTCCACATCAGCCAAATCATAAACCAAGTCTACGAATGTCCTCGCTCCAACTTTGACAAACTCATGCTTTACTTTTTTGCCCTCAACCTGAACATAGATAAATCCTTTATCCTCCTCGTCCTCATTAAAGTCCGTTCTATTGATTGACCCGGTGTAGAATGTCGGAGGGGAGTCCATCACCTTTTGGAACCTATGCAGGTGACCCATGGCAACATATAAATAGTCCTTTTTTTCGAATGCATATTTTGGAACTAAGGGCTCGGAAAATCTATTGACCGTTCTTTCTTCGCTTCCGGTTTTTGAATCACGAATAGTGAAGTGTCCAGCAAAAATAGTGGGAACTTCATTTTTTCTGCCTTCATACATAGAGTCTATTGTTTGAACCATGTATTCAGCAACTTCTTCATGGGTCTTCATCTTAAGAAGAGACATTCTCTGATATGGCATTGTTTGTATCTGGACTGGGCCGCCCTTTAGTTGCAAAGTAATCATCTCAGGCTTCTCTGAGACAATGAACTTATCCATGCCAGAAGTGACCAAGAAGGAGACAGAGCTCCTCAGAATCGAAGAGTCAAAGGTGTCGTGATTGCCAACCACTATCAAGACGGGAATGCCAGCATCAACAGTCCTCTTTACTCCTGAAACAAAGGCATCTATTTCATATGGCGTAGGCGTTTTCGTTCTGAAAATATCTCCGGGAATTAAACAAAAATCAACCTTTTTTTCTATAGTAAAATCTATGGCCTCATTATATGTCTTAATAAAGTCCACCAATCTGCCATTTATGCCTCCAGCCTCTAGCTTACTCTGATATCCCCCTATATGAATATCAGCTATGTGAGTGAATGAAAAATTCATGCCGTTACTCTCCCCATTATCGAGTTAACAAATTCGTCCACAGAGTTTTTGTCTAGATTTTTTTCATTATCAAAAAAATTATCCATGTCTAGATGAAGTGAGTTAATTTCATCCCACCTCGATTGGTCTCGCATTAAAGCGCCCCTTAAGAAAACACCCAAACTATATTTATTTGAGCGTATGTATTTTGGCAAGTCTATCGCTGTAGTGTTTAGGCTTTTCTCTATCCTTTCGAACACCAAGGCTTCTCCCGCAGTTGCATGCTCCTTGAATGCCTTCATCACCTCAATGAATGACTTCTTTTGGTAGTACATTAAAAAAGTGATGGCATTCCCGTTTCTGGCACAGCCAAAACAATGAAACGAATTGCTGTCCAGATAAATAACCATAGAGGGTGTGGCTTCTTCATGAAAAGGGCAACACATCTTTAATCTTGTGGGAGAAACCTGCTTATAGGACATCTCGCATGTGTCTAGAAATTCAGCTATCTGCACGCTGGACTGAATATATTCTTTTACAGCCTCTATTTCATCGCTTTCCATTTCTATCCCTCCGCCCCCGTCTGATAATCCAACATGCTAGACGAGTTGGTGTCATCCTGCTCCATTTCCCTAATCATACATTTTGTAAAATCAACCCCCATACTCCAGTCTAAATTGTTCTTCCAGCGACGAGCTTTGATTTCTTTGATATTCATGATGTTCAGGTCTGACAAAGTTCTTATGTAAAGGCAGCAGTCCGCCTTTTCTGGGACAATTTTAGACCTACCAAAATCAGTCACTGCTATGTCCTCAAACTTCTTATCTAAAGTTATCGTCTTGGCCTGATGAGTGCTAACCACGAAAAGACCTCTGTTTCGTTCAAACGTGTTGGCTAGGGTTTTAAATTCAATCATAGTCTGGCCAACAGCCATCCAGTCTGCGTCTTTGTGCTTTTGGTCAAGAGGGCTAATATGCTCAAACGAGTCAACTAGAAGCACGTCTGGAACAAAGCCCTCATTGACCTTCAGCTCCTCCATGTAAGCAGCAACGGTTCCGACGTTATCACTAGGTGTCACATATCTTATTTTGATTTCGTTAGGCTTAGACTCCATATACTTAATACAGTCTTCTAGGGCTGCATGGTCCGACTCCGTAAGAAACTTCTTGCCACCTTCAATATGCTTAGCCTCCACCGCTGATGCCCGGGAATATATTCTGATATCAAACTCCAAAGGTTGCATTTCAGCTGTGAGTAGAAGTATGTTGGCTCCGTCTCTCCACATATTGTAAATAATGTTCGTCAGAACCATTGATTTCCCTTGGCCAATGTTTCCAAGAATCATCAATACTTCCCCATACTTAAAGCCATTAGACTCATTGTCAAGTATTCTGTGTCCTATCTTAAATCTCTTCTCCTTGGATATATCTGTTGCCTTTAGTTTTTCTATATTTACACCAGCCTCTTTGGTGGTGTAGCTGTAAGGCAGAACTTCATTTAACTGTAGTTGATTGTTTATGGAGGCAACGTTTTTGTTTAGGTCTGCCAAAATAGAAGACATGGCGTTGGTGTCAGAAACATCCCCAATTTGTTTGTTGGCCAAAGAAGCAAGTTGTGTTCTAAGATTCTTTTTAGCCCAGTCCAATCGTAGAACATCCACATCGGCATCAAAAGAGCTCTCCTTGTATTCCTTCCCCTTTAACTCAAACAGCCTCATCTTTATTGCTGACCCCCTGTCTGGGTCGGTGGTGTTGTATGAGTCTAGTATGTGATTGGCAAAGTCTGGAACTTTTTTGTAATTCTTGAACCATTCCAGAGATTTCTGCGCAACTTCTCTTCCTAGATGGTCATCCCCAAACAGGTCTAGAAATATGGGAGACGAGATTGCCTTATTCAAACACATCTCGCTCTTAATCATGCTCAGTAGAACTCTGTCTCTTACTTCTTTTATTTCTGACATATCGTCTCCATTCAGCTATTTGCTCCCTTTAGCCGAAAATCATTAGATACCACTCTC
>Ga0307377_10004348_pt1 | contig 15544 bp, 23 predicted proteins | sample TR3MG_FD_202535 | JGI IMG/M metagenome (GOLD analysis project Ga0307377, IMG submission 202535) | Soil microbial communities from Risofladan, Vaasa, Finland - TR-3 | ecosystem: Environmental > Terrestrial > Soil > Coastal area > Acid sulfate soil | place: Finland: Risofladan, Vaasa | collected... | reverse complement strand
AAGAAAGTTTAAATGAGATTGATGGTATGTTGAGTGAAGTTGAACAATCATTAAAAAAGAAGATTTTTAGTTTAGCGAAAATGGAATCACTTGTGTTTAGTGACCCTAAATTATCATCAGTATATGATGGTATGGCTGAAAATGGTGAAGAAAAATATGGTTATCATTATAATGAAACCATTATGAATATGTTATTTAATGACTATATCTTAAATAGTCCACAATATTTACAAAAATATAAAAATGCTATACCTAAAGAAAAGAAGAGAAGAGATAAAAGTGGTATAAACCAATTAAAAAAGCAAGGTGCGAAAAAAATGGGTCAATCAGGTTTAGCTAAATTACAAAAAACTGATGTTGATGAAAGCTCAACTGCTGGTAGTGCTGGTGGTGCTGCTGGATATACTGGTTATGCAGGTCCCAGTGCATGGAGTACTAAAGGTGATTTATTAGGTAATAGTAAGTCTGCCGAAAAAATAAAAAAACCTATTTGGAAAGGTGGTACAGTTATTCAAGAAAGTAATTATTTGACTGACCCAAGTGGTTTTGAAAAATATATTGAAGCATTGAATGAAGAATTTGAAATGTCTTTTGATGATAATCCATTATCTGGTGCAGAAACAACAGGTAAAATGGCACATGGTGATAGTGAATGGCGTAGATTATCTAACAATGATTTCGCTGAATTTAGGTCTGAATATGGAATACCTAATAGTGCTTGGGTAACTATGTCACAACAAGATAAAGAAAATGAATTAAGAGATTATCTTAATATTAATGAGCAAACTGATGCTGATTTTGTTTTAAATAATAGTCAAGCATATGGTAGTATTGATAATATGCATCCAAACGACCAAAAAATAATTAAAACTGATATACAAAACAGAAAATTTGATAATAATAATAATATCAAAGATGGTATTGCTCTTCAAGAAAAAGCAAAGTCGAAATCACAACAACGTTTTATGGGAATGGTTAATGCAGTACAAAAAGGTGAATTAAGTCCAGATGAAGTTGGTGATAGTGTTGAAAAAGCAGCAGATAATATGACTAATAAAGATGCTGAAGATTTCGCTTCAACAAAACATAAAGGTTTACCTGAAAAAGTTGATGAATATTTAAGTCAACATGATACAGTTCAATATATTTCGGATATGAATGGTGAGAACCCTTTCATGATGGGTGATATTAAATGGCAATTTGTTAAAGCAAAATATCCTAATGGTAAAATCGATATCGGTGTTTATAGATTTGGTCATGATTTAGTTTATGATTATGCAAGGTGGATGGAAGAATATAACATTAATGAAAATAATATTAAAGAAGATACACAAACTATGATACAAAATAATGGAACTTCAATGTCTAATAAGGCACAACCAACTGGTGACCAAAGTAGTGGTGTTCCAGTAGGAATGCAAGCAACTAACGGGTTAAATGAATCTGATATAAAATTGCTTGAAGATATAAATAAAGAATTGGAGGCATTTTCAATTCATCATAATAAACTTAAACTAATGAGTGAAGAAAGAAAAACTACGTCACAAATACTTAATCAACGTGTTGGTGATGAAAATGCGAAGAATTTCAAAAAAGATATACAACACAGTGGTACTAAAGACATTATTGATGTTGAAAAAGAATTGGAATGGAAAGACCAACAAACTGATGTTAATGACCCACAAAAATTAGGTCAGGATATCGAAAAAACTGAAATCAAATCAACTGATGCTAAAGGTGAAGAAGCATTAAAAAATGTTGGCAATAGTGCTAATGATAAAGGTGATGAAATTCCAAAACGTAATTTAACTACTGATGAACAAGATGAAGTTAATTTATATCGTAATGGACTACATAGTACTATTTATGATAACGAACCAAATAAACGTTTTGAAGATAGAATGAAAGCTGATATGGGTGATGATATTTATAAGATGAGAGAAAAACAGCTTGCATTTAAAGGTAAAGCACCGATGTATAACAAAGATACTCAACCAATAGATGATGGTATTGAAAAATCACAATTTGATAAAAACAAGTCTGGTTGGAACGATAGAGAAGGTCTTAAAGAATCAATGATTACTGGTAGATATATCGATGCTCTGGGTAAAAGACGTTTAATTGAATTCAGACTAAACGAAGCAGTAGTTAGTGAAAATACTGAAGATTTCTTCGTATTAGATTTTACTGGTCTTGGAAATACTTATAACAACAAAACAGTTGATAATAAAGTTACTGTTAATGAAACTGTTGTAAGTGCAATTGATTCACATAAGTTTTATACTGATGGTAAATCAGTTGTTGCTGTGAAAAATCCTGTTCAGAATTTAAATGAATCAGACCAAAGAGAAATGAAGATGCCTGTTAATGAACAAATGGAAAAAATGAAACATTTGCTTGGTTATAAACCAGATTCATTTACAAACACAAGTAATGTAAAAAAGAATAGAGGTTTTTAATAATGGATGATTTTCAAGATATAACGAAACATCAATTTGATGATGCATATAATAAACATTTACCGAGTAAATGGATTAAATTTGCATTTAAATATTTTTCGAAAGAAACTGAAGATAAAAATATGTCAATTCAAAATAATTTGGAATTTTATTTAATTGGAATATTTATACTTGGCTTGTTTGGTACAATATTAAAATTACCACACATAATAATTGGTATATTTACAATGATATTTTCAATTATTTTGATTGGATTAATATTATTTTTAACAAGTGCAGTATTGCTCAATAATTTTAGAATAAAAAAAATTAGAAAAAGTTTAGGTATTACCAGAGCAGAATATAAATATTTGGCAGATAAATTTAATTAATAATAATAAATTTAATCATAATAATTTAATGGATGCTAACTCAATAGCATCCATTTTTGTTTAATAATATATTGATAAGTATTTATATAAAATTGGTAGATATGAAAGCAATTAAAAACATGTTTTTTGGTCCGGATTCTATAAAAAAAGCAGAAACTGAAAAAATAAATGAAGCGAAAATTTTAAAAAGACTAAATCTGAATGAAATAATTTCGGTTAATTTTCCTGATGACCAATATATTAAAGAAAGTACAAAGAAAAAACAAATTATACTTCATCATACTGTCAGTGGACAAGGTGTTGAAGGAGATATTGCTTGGTGGAGACAAAATGCTGATAGAGTCGGCACTTCAATTATTATTGGCTGGGACGGTAAAATATATCAATGTTTTAGTAGTAAATATTGGGCATATCATCTTGGTGTTAAAACTGCAAATAGCAAAGCATTAAATTCTGAAAGTATTGGAATTGAAATCGATGCATGGGGTGGACTTGTTCGTACTAATAGATTATGGTATCCAGCAAAATGGGATATTAATTTAAAACAATACGTTGCAAATACCGCAGTAAAACCAATACAGAATGTTCAGACATATGAACAAGGTTACAAAGGTTTTTATGGTTTTGAAAAATATACTGATGCTCAAATTGAAGCAGTTAGAGAACTTCTTGTTTTCTGGAATGAAAAGTATAATATACCTCTTGATTATAATGAAGATATGTGGAATATTTCAAATAATGCATTAAGTGGAAAATCAGGTGTTTGGACGCACACATCATTTAGAACAGATAAAAGTGATTGTCATCCACAACCAGAACTGATTGAAATGTTAAAATCATTAAAATAAATGTCAACGATAAAAAAATTTATAATAGTTAAAGACAGGGTTGAAATCTATCGAGATTTCTCCTTGAATCTTTTATATTATATTTTTAAATATTATATAGATAGAGAAAGTCTTAGCGAAGACCAAGATATTTATAATCATTTTACTTGGTGTTATAGAAGAGTTTGTGATGAATTTCTAAAAGAAGGTCTTGATTTTACTAAAAATGATGAATTAATTGATTATTACTATGCATATTATTATCATCAATTTTATCGAGCAAATGATAATAATGATGCATCGTTTAAATATTTTGAAAAATTCTGGAAGAATATTTTTGAAATAGATAAACAAAATAATAAGAATCTTATAAACATTCTCATTGAAATCTACAATATTTATGATAAATCTATTAACCAAGAGAAAAATATTTTAGAGATTGTTTAAAATATTTAAAAAAACTTCTGAATTAATTCAAGATATTTAATTTATACTCGTATTACCTAATATAACGATTACAAAAATTATTTTATATTAAAAAAGAAGAAAAGAATTATGGCAAATTTAAAACTTGACCTCGTTAATTTTATTAATAACGAGAAGTATTATGAAGAAATTGAACTTATCCGTTTAGCAGGAGACCCAAACACTAATTATAAAGAGAAAATTGATAAAATGTCTTTGAAACTTTCAAATATTGCATTGCATAATGCAAAACTTGGGTTAGTTGAACAGTATTTTAAGGAGCAAGCACCTCAAGATGCACCTGCACCTCAAGAGCAAGTACCTCAAGGACAAGTTCATCAAGGTCAAAGTCACGGAGAATAAGAAATGACGTTAATAACTGAAATATATCAGTTTTTATTTATATCTTCCATCATTTTTATGATATATCTTTTTGGTAATTTAATCATAAAAATGTATGGTAGATTTAGACTAAAGAATGATACCAGATTTATTATAACTAAACCCGAAAAAATAATGTTGTGGATTTCCATTGCAATATTTTTCTCATATATATTTAATTAAATGAAAGAAGTCGAATTAGCATTAGAACCAACAAATGGTTATATTAACTCATTTACAAGAAATACTGTTGAAGGTTGGTGGGAACTTGAAGCAGGATTACCTGCAAATTGGGTTTATGATGAAAACAGTAAAATTGGTTGTGAAATCATTTTTGAAAACGAAGTAGGGAAATTAGTTAAAATATTTCCTAAAAAACAAAATGTAGTTATTGATGATTTAATTAATTATGTCGAAATAATTATTGAAACCAATAAAAAAATTAGTGAAAAAGAAAAGGAATTTACTGATAAAATGCAAGGCATGAAAAATCTTTTAGAAGAAGAAGCCAAAAAATTTTATCAAGAACTTGAAGAATTAAAAGAACATTCTTTTAAAAAGAAAAATGATGATTTTGACAAGAGTTTAGAAAAAGCTGAAACAAAAAAACCTCAAATAACAAGAAAACCAAGAACATCGAAAAAATCAACAGATAGTGTTGAAAAAGAAGAAACTACTAAATAATAATTACTGTGAATATTGATGACAATATACTTGATAACGATATATTTGATGAAGACGAATTAATCGATTATGTGTCTTTGAGTAAACATCTTAGAGAAGATACTAATAGAAAAAAGAAACTGACTTCAAATGAATTTGAAGAATTAGGTGGTCGATATTTACAAGAAATTGAAAGAAAAAACAAAAACAAGGAACTAAAACTTGTTAAACTAATCCCTTATATATTAAAATATCGTGGAGATATTCATGATAAAGATGAATTAATGTCGTATAGCTTCAAAGACGTACAAGACATTTATAATGAACTCAAAATAGAGAAAAAACCATTTTTTGTTAAATTTTTACATTTTATTTTTAATATTGAATAAATTTAACTATATTTGCATAGTATAAATTTTAAAATAAAAAAAATATATGGCACAATTATTTGATGATGTTTTCCATCCAGAACGTATACATGAAACACTTTTTTTTAATCTGAAATCAGTTCTTATTTATCCTAATCTTGAAGAACTTGAAGCTAATGACAAACCATTGTTTGAACGTTGGAACTATTTAGCTAAAACTAAATATGATTTTGACTTACAGACAATACATATTAATGCAGAATTATTCAAATTAGGTAATGATATTTATAAAAAGAACGCAGCGTATTATGCTGAATTTACTAAAATCATTGCAATAACATATGCAACTGTATATATTGAAGATGGTACATTAAAGCGATATATGAAGAAAATTGTGAATGAAGATGAGTATATTGTTTTAGCGACTTTTATGGATGAATTATATCGAATATCAAGTGATGGTACTAAATCAAGTCCACAATTTTTCCCAATTCTTTGTGGTCATAATATTATAAGTCATGATATTCCTCATTTAGTTAAAAAATTTATCTTTTATAGGAATAAATTTGGATTAGATAAAAAAATACCATTAATACTTAAAAGAAGTTTAGGTATTAAACCTTGGGAATCAGGTGTTATTGATGTTGTGAATGTTTGGAAATTTAATGGTTATGATAACATGCCATTGATGTTGATTTCTGATTATCTTGAATTAAAAAAGACAGTGGATTTATTATCACTTGATGAAGTATCTAAAACTTATTGGGAGTTAGCTAAAACTGATACAGAAAAAGCATTAGAATTCATTTCATTACAATCAGCAACACAAACAAATCTTGTTATTCAACTAATGAATATATTAAGGGTGTTGTAATTTTCTTTTTTTTTGATAATTTAATTAGGATGAGACATTTGTTTCATCTTTTTTTGTATTTATTATATTAAAATTTGTGTTATGATAGTGAAAAAGGCATGTGTTATTTCAGGTGGTGGTAGTTGGGGTGCATTCGGTGGTGGAACTCTGGCAAGAATTAATAAAAACTATAATACTGTGGTTGGAGTTTCAACAGGCAGTTTATTAGCACCATTAGCAGCATTAAAAGAATGGGAATTATTGAAAATGGCTTATACTAACGTAAATAATAAAAATATATTTGATAGTTGTTGGTATAAAGGCAAACCTTTATCTAAAACAGGTAAGTTAAATAAATTACCTGTTATAATGACATTAATGTTAGGACAAAAAAGTATATGCACATCAAATGTATTGAGAAAAACAATTGACCAATTTTTCCCTGAAGAATGTTTTGATGAATTACTTCATCAAAAAAAAGAAATTTTTGTTGGAACACAAAATTTTGCACAAATCCCATCAAAAATACATTATTTCAGTTCAATGAATGAAGAGTATGAAGAATTTAAAGATTGGATGTGGTGTAGTGCAAACTTTCCGTTTTTTACTTCACTGGTTAAAAAAAGTTGGAGAGATAATCTTGGGAATTTTCATGTTGGGTCGTGGAGTGATGGTGGATTAACTGACTTAGTTGGACTTGACCAACTAAGTATGAAAGGTTATAAAGAAATTGACATTATTTTACATAGAACAAAAAGCATGGATAATTTCGAAGGTAATAAAATTAATACTTTGATGGATAATGTGACAACAAGTATTAATGCTATGAGATATGACATAGAGTTCGAATATTTTTATGAGAAAATAAAAAGATTAAATAAACAAGGAAGTAAAGTAACTATCTATTGGCTTCCAAGAAAACTCAGTAAAAATTCAATGGTTTTTAACGAAAAAGAAATGAGTGCTTGGTGGGATGAAGGATATGAAACTGCATTCAATCCAGATAGAATTGAAGTACATGAATCAACAAAAAGAGAATTTAGACGTTTTTAAGCATTTTAAACAATATGTTAAGTTTAATGTATTCTGACAAGCAATTATCTTATTAAGTCCTTAAAATACGTTTAAAATAGATTCTAAGGCATAATTACGACCATGTAAGTTGTTCGGTGAAATTACCGTCAATATATTCAGCATCATAAAATCTGTCGAAATCTTCTTCAGACATATATGCCCTTTTTACTTTACCTTCACCATAAAGCAAAAACTCATTCATATCAATTATTGTGTTGAAGAAAACGTACATCTTTCTGCTTTCAGTATATACATAAATAAGACTATCAATACGTTTATATTCTTCATCAAAGTTAAGCAGGACACCTAATGTCCTGCTTTTATTTGAATATTCTTCTTCGTGTGCTGTTGTAATAAATGTTTTCATGTTACAAATGTAGTGAAATTTTATCGATTTGCCAAGAGTTCTTCTCCAATACTAATATAAAAATATCCGAGAGGGTCACGTGGTTGAGTATCTTTATGTATTTCATAATGAAGATGTGCACCAGTGCTCAAACCAGTATTTCCAACAGTACCAATTAATTGGTTCTTATTAACCCATTGACCTTTTCTTACATTAATATTGCCCATATGAGCATAAAGTGTCTCAAATCCATAATTATGTTTAATTACTATTCTATTACCATAACCGTATTTAGAATATAAAATTTTAACCACTCTACCTTGTGCCGTAGAATAAATAGGTGTCCCAACCTTTGCTGAAATATCAATTCCTTCATGGAAAAGAACTTCATTTTTTACTGGATGATTTCTATATCCAAAAGGTGAACTAAGATTAATAAAATCCTTTGCCTTAATTGGTGAAATTGTTGGGTAATAAAGAATTGCATTTTTATTTGTCTTAAACATACTTGATGTTTCTTGTAATTTAGTTAATTGTGTCGCAAGCATATTAGCTGCATAAAATGCTCTATCATCTACTTGAGAAAAAATACTGTCATTAGATTTCATTGCAAATGTAATTGTATCATTACGGTATTCGTGAAATCCAGTAGTGTCAAAATCGACACCTAATATTTGAGAATAAATCGTATTATCATAAAATTTGATATCAGCTAACTGAGTTTCGATTTTGTTTAATTTCAATGCTAATTTCTCATATTCACGTCTGAGTTGCATATTATCTTGTAGTAATCGAAAACTCTTTGATTCATGCATTCCGTCATTACTTGCATTTGTTGATGAAGTCGAAAGACTTCCAGCACCAAATAACGATATAATTACAACGCATGTTATCAGCAATTTTCCAATAAAGATTTTTAATTTTTCCATAAACTATATTTAAATAAGATTATTATGGCTGATAATCAATTAGTTACATAGCGCAACTATCAGCCGACTACCAAGAAAACAGGTAGTCTTTAAATGAAAATGCCCAGAAAATTGTATTCTTCTGGGAATTGTGAGATTCAGCATGTTATGTTTAACTGAATTTCGTTGTCGAGGCATTTCACTTCGACTTTTTTTCGTTATTTCTGAATTTGACTTCATTATTTTGTGAATATAAATACTGATTTTAATTAAAAAATCTGTAATTTATAACTTATTGTGTATCAGAGTCTTTTTCATTTTCTTCTCTCGTATCATCCAGATTACCAATTAGTTGATAAAGTTCGACAAGACCAGAAGTTATTTCATCAATTTTTGTTTTGAGTTCAATATGTTTGTGATATACAGGATGTTGTGTAAGATTCTCCTCTATGAAATTAATTGCAAGATATGTTCTATCTATTGCTTCATGATAGTGATATGAATCTAATTTTAACTTTTTTTTGCTCATAATTTATTAATTGAACTGTCAAAAATACATTAAAGAAATTTGAAAAACAAATGATTTAGAATTTTAATAACTAACTATATTATATTCTTTCACATAATGATTCCATTCATCAATAGTAATACCAAGACGTTTAGCATGTTTTTTTACAAAACTTTTTTCAACAAAATGACTTATTAACATCAGTCCACCAAGACCAATTAATAGAAAAAAGAATAAATATAATGCGAAGTGTGATAATAAAAATTTTAATTGTCCGTCATTAGTGGTATTCATAATAATGCTAATTGGAAACATCAAGAATAATCCGAAGAACATAATATACCTACCTGCTTTGAACCAAAACTTGTCAGCAAATTTTATTAAACTTGGTATTTTTAATTTTAACATTTCTGTTTTAATTTCTTCTGGTGTTAATTTTTTCATAATAATATTTTTATTCAATTAAATTATTTGTTGTTTCCAGATATTTCATTTTCATTGTCATTCTTTCCATTGTTTTATCTGGTTTGTATATAAATAGATGTGATTCATTAATTCTATCAAAACCACAGCGATTAGCAATTGCATATAATTTATATTCAATTATTTCAGTATCATCATTTTTAATTAAATCATTGAGTGAATAATATTCTTTTGCTGGAACACCAATTGCTTCTTTAATGTCAAGAGAATTTCTGACCATCACTATTTTATGATTAAGATAGAAATCAGCATCAATTGGATTGTTTTGAAATGGCTTAACAAGTATAATTATTGCTACGTCAGTTCCATAAAAATCTCTATAAATCATTTCAGTAAATTCATCAACAATACCGTGATTACGATAATCCTTATGTATGATAAGTGTATGAATTAACACAATTTTTCGATATTCACTAATATTGATTTTATTTTTCTTGATTACGTCAAGCAGTTCACCATATGTGTTTTCAAAAGCATGTTCTTTGATTAATTGATTAAAATCAATATCAAATTTTTCACCTAACCCAACATTCCATACAGAAAAACCATAATCACCAACAGGACGAGGAGGAATGTGTTCGCTGATTCTGATTTCAGATATTGTTCCGTCATATTCTGTGATAAAATTTTCATTTAAGTTAATTAAATCAAAATTTTTACGATAACTCTGGGTTTTAAACGTAATATTACTCCACAGATTCCAATCCGTTCTATTCATAGTCTTCTAATTATATATATGAATTATAATAATTCATGTGACTTACCCATTTTTGCAAGTAGGTCAGTAAAGTAATTTTTTATTTCATTAACATGTAGATATTCTTTTGGTTCGAAGTTCAGGTCAATCCATTTTGTCCAATAGAGTTGAACATTGAATCTATCCATGTCGTTAATGAAATCATTAATTGTTAATGGTATTGACATCATATATTTTGTGCTGTCAACATGTTTATTTTTCTTTAAGGTATAATATGTCGGATAGAATTCTAATGTAAATTCATCATTAGTAAACTTATACCAATTTATCATATCCTTACCACGCCAATCATCAAAGAGAGTAACATGTGATTCGGTATTTAAAATTGGATATAACATATCAATCCTGAAAGGTTTAGCGAGAAACTCCTTGAATTTCTCGCTTTTTGCTGTTTCGTTATATGGTGCTACTTTAATCATTATTTTAATACTTTATATGTTCCGTCACCATTAGGTAGAAATAATACATCATCCCAACGATATTTCCATCTTCTATCGCCATTGTATTCTCCATAGAAACTCAAGAACTTCATTTTAACCATTCCATTATCATATACTTCTACCGATGCCTTGGTGGTATCTTTAATCAGTTCACTTAGGTCATTTCTTGTATCATAATACATATCATATGCTCGACTATCTTTATTCCAGAAATCGGTTTTAACTAAGTCGGATGCTATTTCCCAACCATCTTTATCTAAGCGATGCAAATAGATATTCCTTTCAACAATTCGTTCAGGAGACCTTGCATAATTGGTGTGTTTTTTACAATCAACATCATATGATAACATAAATGTTTTACCATTTGCTTCAAACGAAAATTTTACATTTGAATTATGCGGTATTTGATACCTTTCGGTAAAAGGCACATTAAAAAATTCACAGATGTCACTACCACCTGATTGTCCAAAAATACTTGATGTAACCAATAAAATCGTTAGTAATCCAATAAAATTTTTCATTTCTTTATTTTTCGTTATATTGATGATACGAAAATATTGTTAAGATGTTACAAAAAACACGCATTACTTGCGTGTTTTTAATATTTAAGTTAATTGAAATTCACCGACAACTAATATCATTAGATTTTTCGGTAAATTTTTATTTTTCCATTCTGTTTTCATAATACTATCAATAGCACCATCATTAAGAATTTCACCAACATTCATCCATGTTCTATCTTTTACTTCGAAAAGAACATCATTTTTGTCGCTATCAACGAATTTAACTGTTAGTCTTGGTGTTGCTTTTTTATATCTCATCTTCATTAATTTTTTTCTGTAAATTACTTCCCATTGAATTAAGTCCTGCTATTAACTTAAATACATCAAATAACAGCATTTTTATTATCCAATAAATAATAACAATCTGGAGATAACCAAGATTACCGAAATTATTTGTTAAAAATAATTTCCATAAAACACTGATAAATAATCCAACAATTGCTGCTTCAAATATAAAATATACCATTATTGGAAATATAAAATATAAACTTTCTAATTTTTCTCTCATTTTGTATCGATTTTTAAACCCATTTCTTTCATTTTTAACAATGCCTCTGCATTGCCCATCGCATCATCTACTGGATTGTGCGTAGGTCTTGTTGTTCTTAATTTTTTCCAAGCTGCCCAAGTATCATTCTGCATCCCACAATACAGGTCACCTATTCTACGTGATGACCAACCAAATGGGTTTTTACCAAGATATGTAAGAAAATACCAATTAATCCAGCTTGAATCATAACCATTGTTGTCTGAAATCAATATTGGTCTGCCTTTGGAATAGGTCTTTAACCATGCTTCAAACTCCAACATTACTATTGCAGGGTCATCAAATTTCAAGTGTTCTTCTCTACTGAATCCACTTACTGCAAGTGCTCTTTCATCATAGAATTCAGAGATTGGTCTGGTCTTACCATAAAAAGTGGTATCGAGTTCTGGAGTTAATTTAACAACTCCAAAACATACCATGCTATTACGACCTAACAAGCCACCATCTGATTCTACATCTACTACAAATAAACTCATACTTTTAATGCTAATTGTTGTAAATTTGCTTTAAATGCTTTTCTAAAGAATACCCAAAGAAACATTTCATATAGAGTATGCATTAATGCAAAAGCATAGTGAATGATAACCAGTAATGCCATCAAAAGAATTCCATAAGTCAATTTAATATACCAATTATTAATCCTTTTAAATAATTGATTTATACGTTTCCAATGAACAATCTCTTTTTTCCAGAGAATCTGAGCTAAGTTTGTTTTCATAATTAAATAGGTAATTTACGAATTAATGAATCTGGTATTGCAGCATATTCTGAAGGTGGAAGATAAAAACATTTAATTGTTTTTATAGGTGGAAGACTGAAATCAGCAATCCATTTGCTTGACCTTTCTTTATAAAATTTCCTTTGTTTGGTATAATATGCTATAGTTTCGCTTTCACTTGGAGCAATATATACTTCATCCAAATATTGAAAAGCAAATTTCTTTTTTTCAGTGTCATAATAACCAATTTTCCAATATTTTTCTCTTTCATCCAAATCATATAATAAAAATGATGTATTGGTTTTTGAAATAATAGTATCTTTAGTACTAACATAATAATCATACATGCCTAATGCATCACCATTCTTGTCATTAAAAACAGTGACAAGCATTGTACTATCTGAAACTAACGAATCATTAACATAGAAAAAACTTATTGGTCTTGACCAAACTGTTTCTACTTTAGTACTTAATTTATTACGTGTAGCAAAATTAGTTGTGAGTGTGACAACAATTACCACACATGCACTAATTAAAAGAACTAAATATCTGTTCTCCCAGAACTTCTTCTTGAAGAAGCATAATGAAATGAAAGAAACTATTAATAATGATAAAATAAATGTATACATAATTTTAGTTTTAAGTTAAAAAATAATTTAATTAATCTTCATCGAAATCTGCCCATTCAATTCCCGGGCAATAATCCGAGTAACTTGCACCAAAATATTCACCAAAAATTCCTGAACTACTTCCGATATTCTTAACAAGACTTACAACTAATCTTGCTATGAAAAGACCTATTGGTTTCAATAAATATTTAAAACATATAGTATAAAATGTGAATTTAATTGGTGTCCAGATAATATAAACAACAAAGAATGCTATTCCTAATGCAATATATTTAATCGGATACCAAATAAGATATATAATTGGTTCAATATACCAAACCTTTTTACCACGTTTGTATTTGTTAACAACAGTTTGACCCCAACTTGATATCAATATATAAAGTAGATAGAAAATACCAACAATGATTGCAAATGCTAATAATATTAGTAATATATCCCAATTGGCAATGAGTCCATCGATAATTACCATAAGAACTAATGCGAGATAATTCACTACAAAATATGTTGCTCCAAGTACTAAAAGTGTTACAACTGCACCCATAAATTGTTTTGTTCTTTTAACAATCATATTCACTCGACCACGCTTAACAGTAAATGTATTACGAAACCACGCACCAATCTCATTAAAACCAGCATAAATTGGTTTCATTTTGGCTTCCCATCTTGCATCAGCTTCTCTACGTTTTCTATTGTGTTCAGCTTTCATTCTACTAATTTCTGCTTCTTTTTCGTAATCACGTTCACGTTGTTCAGCACGTCTCTTATCAAGGTCAGTACGCCAAGCATCCCATTTTTCCTTAATTTCTATACGCTTTTCACTATAATCAGGGTCAGTTTTACTTAAAGTAGCATATTTCTTTGATAGAAATAATTCGAAAAAATCAACATTATTATTATTGAAGAACATTTTAGCAGTTTTTGGCATTTTAGTAGTTCCACTATATTTACCATTATATTCTAATTCATATGCTGCTTCATCATCGAGACCAGCAATCCAACTATTTACTAATTGTTCTAAAATCCAATATAATAGTTTTGGTATGAGAAAAACAACCAATTTAACTACCTTAAAGATTAATACGAACGGCAATGCAATTAATGCAAAAATCAACAACCAGAAGTATGGACAACCGTTTTGCATGTCCTTTGGTGTTGGAGCACTCTCTCTTAGTACGTATTTTAATAATCTGTAATGCCACGAATTTTTACTTACCTTCATAAGTTTTGGTTTTGCAGCAATAATAAGGAAATTTTCATCACCCTCATTTAGATAAATAATATCGTTAAAGTTGATACTGAAATCAATTAAGGTTTCAACAACTTTAAAATAATAATGGTCAGTTCCGTTTTTATAAAGGAATGCTTTAAAATGTCTCCCTTTACCACCATTTGCTTTGGGGTTATTGAATTCAACAACCTTGTTTAACAATAATTTTAATTTCTCGTTTTCCATTTCAATTTATTTTAATAATTTATTTAAAATTTTTTCTTTAATTCCACTTTGTTTAATACCCTCATTTGCTCTTGGTGTATGAATAAAATAATCATCAAGCCAATGACTGAGATTTAAGTCATCAATCGCAATATATTTTTTTATTTCATGTTTTTTTGCGTATTGTACGATATCATATGCACGACATTCTTCGATTTGAGATAAAATTGTAAATTTATCTCCCCATGCAGTACCAGTTACATCAGTAATTACACAATTAACACCATTCCATTTGAATATATCATTCAAGACTTCAAGACTATAATGATGTTGCCAATCACTTGAAAGTATAATAACTGGATTAATTTTTCCTAAAATTTCATTAAATACCTTAACACATTTTTCATCGAAACGATAGCAATCATAAGTAGGATGCCATTTCTTTCGATTAGTGTAGTATTGATATGATGTTGCTAACACACCGTCAATATCTAAGAAAATATATTGTTTAGAGTTCACTTAATAGTTTTTTTACATGATTAATATGTTTACTTGCCATTGGTTTTCCACAAGTATTGAGTTTAATAAAGGTTTCAAATATAGCTTCTTTATTTGGATTTACCAAATATCCATATGAAATTCCGTGGTCGGTAAATGTATATTGGTCATGATGAGATAGTTCTGAAAAATAATAACCTTTATATTTGAAACGGTCTTCATAGAATTCAGTAATCGCTGTAAATCTTTGTTTG
>Ga0307377_10004347_pt1 | contig 15545 bp, 27 predicted proteins | sample TR3MG_FD_202535 | JGI IMG/M metagenome (GOLD analysis project Ga0307377, IMG submission 202535) | Soil microbial communities from Risofladan, Vaasa, Finland - TR-3 | ecosystem: Environmental > Terrestrial > Soil > Coastal area > Acid sulfate soil | place: Finland: Risofladan, Vaasa | collected... | reverse complement strand
AGAAGTCCCTGTTTTTGTGTACGATCTTTAAGGACAAGAACGGAATAAGCACATGGCACAAAAAGTAGTAGTGTGGGTAGATGAGGTTTTGCACCAAACCGGTAAGGCCCTAAAGTGCAAAGTTGGCAATGACGAAGAAATTTGGTTTCCAAATTACGCCATCAGCGATATCTGGAAAGACAACACATTGTTCCCTGAAGGCCCCCTAGACGAAGACCTGTTGTTCGAGACAGACGTTTGCATCAAGGTTGATCGCAAATTTGTCGATGAGCAGGGTATTTCAGAAGAGAACTTGGTAGAGGAGGGCGCATACGGTGGGTAAATTCATCAAGATGGCGAAGGAGCAGTGCGCCAGTGAAAGCGACGTGTTCTATTTGGTACGGCCTGACAGTGTTTGGTGTTTGCACGACGCCAAAAGCCCAGAGATGTCGATATCATTCATCTCTGGCAGCGATATCGAGGAGGCCCAGATCGATTTTGAGGCTGAGGGCTTTTCGTGGGTGCGATACGGGGATCGTGCTTTCCGTGATGTGTTGATAGTAGTTCGACGAAAGCCCTTGTAAACTGTTCCGCGTCTTGGTAGCCTAGTAATCCATTCCCTTCCATTTTTTTCTTTTGTTTAAAAAGATCACCTCCCCGCACCGGACGGCGATCTTTGTGCCCGGTGTCTTTCCAATAAAAGTATATGTGTTGAACCACCAATAAAATAGGAGGCTCGTAGAGCAATGCCTAATAGTGAAGTAAGCACGATCAAGGCTTTTTACGACACATACCCGGACTTGCGGGGCGTAGCGAAGGTTTGGGATTGGGTGCAGGGACACTCTGACGCAGTTGATGGGCTAATTAGAGTAAACCATACAGGTCTCCGTCGAAGGTGTGTACGTCGTCTTCGTGATCATGGAGACTTACCGGAGGTTGTAGTTCAATATTTGGTCAAAATCTCCAGTCTTTGGTCTGAGGGATCGCAACTACAAGACGATCCCAATCTATGGCTCTTTAAACACGGAGGAAGTGATGGCAGTACGAGATGATTTTTTGATGCTGTACCAGACGGCGGTGTTGTCAAACAAGAGCTTAGGCACAGCCAAGTCCATGTGGCTGATGGAGCGTGCCATTTGTATCCCAGAAGCCAAGATCATTGCTGAGGTAGCCAAGAACCGTCCTGTGGGCGATCTTGCTCGGGATGCGTACGACTGTTACCGGGCGACTTTGCTAAATGATCCGCACAACATCCCTGAGTGGTTAGAGGGAACCTGATGGAAATCCGAAACAACATGGGAAACCTGGTTAGGAAGCTATGCACGCCCCAATTTGTACAATTTTCGTCACGAAACCGGGTGCATCTCATGAACAGGGGGTCTTTCCGTTTGATAGACCGGCCCTATATTCCGTCACGCGACCCCTCGGTTGTCTATGACATAGATCACACGTTTGAGATTGAGCCTGGTGTAGCGTCTTCGGTGCATCTTCGATGTTGCCACGACTTCTGGGTATTTGATGGTGCTTCGGTTACTGAGGAGAAGCATTCTGATGTCCCGCTGTGTAAGAAGTGTTTGGGGGTGATCCAGGCGGCATTGCGCACATATATTGATGAATCTGTGATCTACCACATTAATCGCGGTTTGTTGGAGGGCGGCGTCAAATTGGGGTATTACTGGTATGGCAACGCATATAACAGCGGATGTCGGGTTGTTAACGGGCCAGAGGTTGGGACGCTGACGTTCAAGTTCAAACCACAAGATGGGAAGCTCAACACAGACCATTTGATGGAGTGCATTAATGTTCCCATTCTGGATGTTCCTACTTGGACGTGGTTTTTTGAGGAGGGTGCAGACTATTCTGGTGTCCTTCCAATTTTTGTGGCCCAGGCTCTTGGTACCTGGATCGCAAAACAGATCATCAAAGCTCGAACAAAGGTAGCGCCTGTTGGGATTGGGCAGACCATATCCGATTGGCAGAGTGGGTTAGAACTTGTGTTATTTGAGGAGTAGGTATGGAAAAATTCGACCAACAAAGCATTGCCCAATACGTCCGTGAACATGGAATCTTGATCTTAGTCTGTCCCGATGGCCACAACTGGGATATTTTGAATTCCAGGGGCCAAACTGTGGGCCGTGTAGTTGATGGCCTTGGGGCGGTAGATCAACTATGTCGAGAGGGCGGCTACAGGATGTCCAACTTCTATAACCGAGGTCAGAAAACTCCGTGGAACCCGGTTGAGGGTGATCAGGTTTATGTGTTGGAATTACCGTGGCGCAAGAAAAACGAAAAAGGAGAGTGGGTGCTGCTACGCCCTGCTAGAAAATGTTGAGGGGCATAGGTGTCGCAAGGTTTGGTGCCTGGGGGCCAAGCGGCTTTAGACGGTTATTGAAACCGGCCTATCTTGTAAAAAAGGGTCGGGAGATTGCCCACTCGAACAAGTCCAGCATTGCCCATTTGATTATGCCTGGTTCCAGCTTCGTGTGGAACAACAAAGACGCAATTAACGCTAGGTGTAACGAGTCCTTCCCCAGTGGGAACAGCACAGTTTTCCTGACTCAACCAGAAAAAACTCGTTTGTGCAAAAGCTGTGTTCGATCTGTACAAACAGCACTCAATGGCTACATCCGTGATCTAAAGCACCCCATCGAATGTTGCTTAGATAAGATGGGCGTACGGCCCAACCAGAACAAAAAAGTGACTGAGTTGTGGAGCCACGTCTCTTATTCGGAGGGGGCCGCCCCTGGGTTGTACATCTTCTCGTTTGAGATGTTTGAGCAAGTATGGGATGTGGAGGTACGAATTCTCGATCTTGACCGTTGGGTGTGGGGATTTGGTGACGCATATGCTGATGCGTGGATCGCCAAGCAGATGGTAGACCACGCCAAGGAACAACATCTAGCGCCTCAGAGTGTCGTTGACCAGTGGACGGATGACCTAGAAATCCCGTTATTTGAGGAATAATATGAAACAACTGATCGCGTATGCCCCCCCTCTCAAACTCATCGAGAATATCAAAGATCGGTTGTGCATCCCCCTGAGAGCCGCAGACGATGACGTGACGGAGTTTTGTACTGGGTCAGGTCTAGTTGTGGCAATGGGGTTTGCAAGGGTCGTGATCGGCAAGAGAGGCCCATACGTTGAGTTCGATCTGTGGCACCTCAACGACCTCAATGAGACCTTCCATATCCCTGAAGGCGAGGAATGGCGTATCGATAGTTTGGACGCCTACTATGTGGAATGGCGTACTAGAGATGAGTACGATGTGATGATGTACCAGCAGAGGCGTCTGGTGCAATATGCAGACTACTCTATCGGGGCTTACTACATATCGCCAACAGACTTGTACGTTGGTGGTCGTCAGGTGCTATGCCCCGAACCGCCTGATCCCAACCCAGTTATGGAAACTTTTGGGTGATGGAATGTCTGTTCGAGGACAACACCCCCAAGGAGCCTGCACGGTGAATGTATATGTGATCTTGAATTCTGAGGGCAAGATGTCCCGTGGCGGCCAGCAACCCAAGTTCGATGCCTGGGGCAAGTTTTGGCGCAAAGCAGGGAGCATCACCAACCACTTGATCGGCATGGAGACTCGGTCAAAATCCCGTTGGCATCAAAACCAAAACCAATCTGACCCGGATGCCGTCTATGCCGGGTGCGAGGTTGTGGAGTACGAGCTTGTTGAGGTTTCACGAAAACCTGTGCGGGAATTTATTGAGGGATACCGTGAGCGCCGTAGGAAAAAAGCCAAAGAGTCCGAAGATGCTGCGGCTGCACGGAAACGGGCGTCTGATCTTAAGATGCTGAAGAAACTTCAAGCGCAATACCCAGACGATAGCTGAAATCCAAAAAACAAGGAGTTGTTATGAAAATTGTTTGCATTGATTTCGATGGTGTGTTGCACAGCTACGATTCAGGTTGGAAGGGGCCTGCAAATATTCCCGACGCGCCTACCCCGGGTGCTTTTCAATGGCTCTTATCTTTATGTGACGACCCTGAGTTTGAGCCAGCCATCTACTCCAGTCGGAGTAGATATTATGCTGAGGGGGCGGTTGAGGCAATGAAAGATTGGCTTTTTGAGCATGGTTTTCCGAAAGATCGAATCAAGGATATCAGTTTCCCAACAGAGAAACCAGCAGCTTTCCTGATGTTGGATGATCGGGCGATGCGGTTTGCAGGAGTGTTTCCATCTCTGGAACAGATGCGGAATTTCAAACCCTGGAACAAAGGTGGCGAGACCTCCGTCGAAGAGGCAGTCCGCACCCTGACAACAGCTTTACGTGATGATCCTAGCTTCTACCTGTCGTACCAGTCCAACATTGCAGTTGCCATCCAAGATATCTTTGACGGCCACGTTTCTCCAGAAGATCTACACAAACTGTCGAACAAAGCTGCCATGAGGTTTATGAGTTGGTGGGGCTGTGGTGACTGTTCTGGGGAATAATCAAGAGCAGCACGAATCTATGGTTAGCCCTGTAGGATAGGCAACAAATATTTCCGTAGGTCCGGCCTGTCGTGCGCCAACCTGACAACCTTGGAAAAGATCGATCTACTGAACAATTCCTTCAAGTACGAACCCGTCAGGTATTCCTTCATCCGATTCGGGCCAACAAGGGCATCGAGGGGTACCACCTTGCGCTCTTTGCCCCTATCCTCACCCACATTCCACCGGAACTTCGTTGTGGCGTACATCGGCTCCCTGGGGCTGAGGATAACGTCTACATCAAAGTATTCTCTGGTGGGGCCTTTGGGCCAGAAGGAGTACGTCAGCCCTACAAACCCAGGTGCCAACTTTGTAGGTCGAACCAAAGAGTTCCACTGTTTCCCCGTGCTTTTTTCGAGGGCGTGGTGCCAAACTTTGGGCTTGAAGGATTCCTTGATTGCTCTAACAGGGTCACTTATCCAGAATCGGGGGACCGGTGCCTCAGCGAAGATCTTCTTGAAACTGGGGTCTTTGATATAAGGCATCAATCGTTCGGGGGAGGCAAAGGCATCTGGAGGCACGGCGGTGGGTTTGACATGGCTGCCTCTAATTCGTTCCATCCTGGGTCGGTTGATTTCCCATACCAAAACGGGGTGGAGCTTTTTGCCATCTTTATTTTGGAGAACCCTGATGTTCAACCACCCGGCACTGCTCGAAAAGAAAAAGGACGCCCCCCCCGAAACATAATCAAGTTGGTGGGCTCCTTCAGGGAGCTTGCCCTCTCCAACAGACCATTTTGCTCCTGTTGCTTTGTTAAGGGCCAGCAACCAGTTGCGTACCCCGAAGACGTTACGGATCTTGTCTCTGGGGTCAACGAGGCCCAGCTTGATCATTCGATCTATCAACCTTTGTACTTTGATGTGGTGGGGCGTAGCCATCTTCAACCTCCTGCGCTTGTTCTGTAATATGGTGTAGTATAGACCAGAAAGTGAGGTGTCAAGATGCCGCTAGAGATTGCGTTTGTACAAGGACATGACCAATTAAGAGTCCGGTGGGCTTGTATAGATCACATTGCTGACACGGATACTATTGATGGTACAGGTCTCCTGTACCTGTACGATGCCGGGGAGTCCTGCATCGGATTTAACCTGGATCGATTTGTTGCTGATGGTTGGTTGGATCGTCTGCACGAAATCGAGGAGCGGGACTGCCCATATGAGGGCGGCTTGGCTTGGATCGATGATGTTTTGAGGAGGGCGCGAGAGCTATTCGGGGCATTTCCAACAACTTTTGAGGCTCGGATCGATTAGGGACGCCCTGGGAAATATTCGTTGGGCGATTTGTGGCAGTGGGGGCTGCCTGGTTCCTTGTACCGACAATAAACACTCCAGGCAATGGCATAGGCCATGCCAGGATCGTTACCCTTCTCTTCAACATTTTTGGCGATTTCTTTGACCTTGTCGGGTATATCCTTGTCCACGGCGGTCTTGATCTTGGCTTCTTTCAGCAACGGAAGTAGGTGCTGCCTGATATCCCTGTCCTTGTGCGCCAACCGAATCAGTTTGTTCCGCAATATTTTTTCGTCCATCAGAACACCTCACGATAAGATTAACAAAAGCTGTTTCCTTTAGAAGCTCTTTCTAAAAAGGGGTATTATAAGCGAAGTATCATAACAACGGAGTCTTGCAAATGAAGTTTCGGGGACAGCGATGATCAACATCGATAATAATCTTTTGGACGTGCTGGTGGGCTCCCTACTCGGTCGGGGTTCTCTGCAAGGGGAGCCTGGGATGCCGTTCTACAGGGAACGACGGCAGTCTTACTTTAAGGGGTACCTGGAGTGGAAAAAAACCCGTTGGGGTCCGTCAGCGTGGGTAGAGGACTCTTCGACGAAGGCGAGTTGCTTTTTACAAACAGTTCCATCTAAGGCCCTGGCTGCGTGGTATTATATGTTCTATGCCAGTGGCGAGTACCGAATCCCGATCAGCATTGACCGTTTTGTGAGTGAACGGTCTTTGGCGATCTGGTTCTTAGATCAATGCACACAAGCCAACTCCGCACAGAATTGGCCCGGTTTATATTTGAAGGCGACAGACCGGCAGAGTCGGGAGAAGGGGCGTCATATTTTGAAGAGGTTCGGCCTTGTGGGTGATTTCAAATCCAAGTCAAAGGGTAAGATCAAGATCGAGTTCAAAGGCGAGAACGGGATCAATGCGGCCAACTTCCTTAACCTGGTAGCTCCCTTTGTGCCAGAGAGCATGAGGGATATCTTGTCAGGGTTCAACATCGGGTGGCACCACACAAAATGGCTTCAACAGACCATAGCAGAACGGCGAGTGGTTCAGTATCTAATGCACATCCACAAGACCCTGGCTGCGGAAGGTCGTTTACAGAGTGAGGTGGAGTTGATGGCAAGGGCCGGAGTCCCAGCCGTACATATGGCGCGTTTGCTTCGTTTATCCGTTTATGAGGTGGAGCGCCAACTGAAGAAGCACCCAGCCTATGCCCACAGTCGAGAATGGCGGAAACAGTACGTCGAAGAAATCCGTAACTCCCGCAGTGTCGTCATTTAAGGAGTATGCTGTTTGAACGTTTGGTACTTTGTCAATAGGCTACCCTTATCAGGTATAGTAGGAGGGTAGGAACCGATGCCTGACGTAAAAACATGTCGAGTCTATATAGCAGATGATCTTGAGGATGGTGCCTTTGCCAATGGTTTTCGGGTTGTAAGCGATTCAGATGGTGAGTCTTTTTTAGATTTTATGTTATACTCACACATTAACAATAAAGCCGTAGTTGTCAGTAGAGTCCGGGTTGATGACCAGTTCTTGGAATCGATCCGTAGCCACCTTTCAGAAAAAATATCCAAAAAAACTGTTTGTCTATCGGTATAACTTGGGTAGAGTAGCAAAAAGTAGCCTACTTTGATAGGAGAGGTTTAAGTTATGCCGGAAATTACATTTGTACGTGGAACTTTTAAGGAATACCGGAGTACCATCAAAGTACACGTCGGTCAGATCGAGCGCGATCTTTGGCCCGATGACCAGATCGAATTTGATGGTTTTGTCTTGAGAGTTAATGGGGAAACCTTTACCGTCCCCCAACTTCGAGGAGGGATCAAGGCGGGGTGGCTTGTCCCAATTGAAGATCAAGATTCCGTGTATGTACCCAAACCTGCTGGTGTGGAAGTGCGTCCCGCCCAAGATACGGGATCAAAAGAACGAATGACGATTGATACCGTGGACGACGAGGAACGGGTCGTCGGCACTGTGGCAGGAGCAGCCGTTGGTGGTCGTGCAAGACAACCTGAAATTGGTGGTGCTGAGATGGGAGTCGCCGTGGGAAAGGCTACGTTGGCCGCAAAGAAGCGTGGTGAGCGCACGGTTATCAAGGACGCTGCCCATGCTGCCCAGTTGACCCGAAAGTTGGACAACCGCACACGCCAAGCAGCCCCGTCTATACTTCCCCTAGAACCACCCGCAAAGAAAAAAGCTACCCCGGCCAAGAAAAAGAAAGCCGCCAAGAAGTCTCAGAAAAAGGCCGCACCAAGTTCTCTCGATCTGGGTGGTGGAGTGCAGTGGGATGTGTCTGGCCATTGGAGCCAGCGCGTAAAGTTGGCCAAAGAGAAGTTTGGTGATGACCCCCAGATGTTGAAAAAGATCATGGAGGTCGATCCAACAAAAGGCGTCAAGAACGCTATTGAGAAGCATTTAGGCCAGATGGCTTCCGCAGAATAAGCACTTCTTTTTACCCATCCTTGTAATTATTCTTTAATTAAATGTTATCCATAGAGAAGTATGCCTTTTGAAGTGTGCGTCGATCTATATGGGAGTTGTGTGGAGATGCAAAAACAAGCAGAGAGCCAAGCATCCTGGGCGCTGTTAACTCAGGGAGTCACGTCGGCCAGGCTGGAGGCGCATCGGATGCGTCAACTTATCCAACGGGCTTTGCAGGTAATTGAAAACTCTCCACATCGGGAAGAGATCTACCAGCAAGCCGGTGATGTAATCATGAACCTCCCTGATCGGCTAGATCGTCTGGACAATTTACTAGACCGCACGGCGTATGCGCTATCGGTTGCGGGTAAAGAGTTCCTCCATAGTCGAATTTCCCTGGTAGATCGAAAATTGGTGGACGACTGTATGGAATCCATCCCGATTGTTCCACCACGGCCCCCAAGTACGGTCAAGAAAAGTATGTACATAAAGGACGTGGGTGATCTTTCTGGGTATAGGACGTTTGTGGACGAGGACTCAGCTAAGGGTCTTCCTGCGGATCACCAAGATCAAGCCATTGGGCCACAACCTGGACCTCGAACTGAATACTTCACACGACCGGAGATGAACAAGGGAAAGCCTGAAGAAACCAGGATTATCCCTGTACCAGGGGAAGAATACGGGCATCCCTGGAAAGAAGAGGTCACCCAACGGCGAACTGAGGTTGTGGCAGCCCGCCACTTACTGGTTGCACGAGTCGCCACACGACACCTTGACAGAACATGATCTTCTACCGTGAACAAGTTCCAGCAGAAAAGCTTCCTCAGAACTGGCAGGATCGAGGGAAAAGTACGCCGCGTAATCCAGCAACGTTCCATTCTCCCGATCCTCCCACAACTTGGGTCAAAGAAGACTTCAGGATGTTGGACTGGCAAGATCAGAAGAACAAAGCTGTAAAACTTGAACAACCAGAAGTTCGAGATAACCCAGGTTCGGGCAAAGTCATTCCTGAAGGAAAGGATTTTGAAAACAAGAAGAGTGCAGCCCTCTTGACCAACATCTTGAATAGTACCTCCGCTGAGATACGTGATCGAGCACGCGGGTTACCCGTTAGCCTCCGAAAGCGCAGCAAGGAAGATACTATGTGGGCTTTTGGTGTTTCTGACTACGTTGTCAGTTTGGAGGTCGTGCCTCAGATGATGGGACTCGTACGCAGCCCAACCAAGGCCGATGTACGTGTGGCATGTTCCTGTCCGTTTTGGCGCTACCAAGGGCCGGAGTATTGGGCGAAAGAAGGCGGGTATCTGTTTGGCAGCCCCCAAGGTAAGGCGACTCCCCCTAAAGTGCGCGATCCGAAAAATGAACATCGAGTCTGTAAGCACGTGGTTGCCTGTTTCCATCGAATTCAGCAAGAAAAAATGCGATCCCCCTGGAATGTTCTCTGGGATAAGATCCAGGGCCTCGTTAGAAAATCTCACTTTTTAACTGATAATACCCATCATATAGAAGGAGACCGAGTACAGATGGGCTTACGTGGGCGTGTGATTAGGTTGGCTTATACCAGACCAGATTTGAGGTCGCATTTACTGCCGATCTTGAAAGAGGGTCTCCAATTTACACCAGAACGACGTGATCTTGCTCCGTCTGTGGTTGGGTGGAAGGACTACCCAGCACCAAACCGAGGACACTACGTTAAGAAGTTTGAACCCAGAGACAAGATCTCAAAGTACACATTGGAGGTTTGGTTCGATCACTTGGATTCTTACACGGGGAGTAGCTGGCGTTATACACTGACCGGGTATTTGGGGCCTCGAAAAAAACAGATCCTGGATATTAGATCACGGTATTTCGGCAAACAAGAGATCCCCAAGAGGCTTAAGGGGGCTGAACGGGCAGCCCTTCAAGCAATCAAGAAGGACGATCCAGGCCGTTGGTAGATAACCGTTTGGGTGGGGTGGAGAAATTTAGATATGGCTATTTATGTATTTGAATGTGGAGCCTGCGAGGAAAGATTTGAGGTAACGCTCAGAATCGCGGATCGGAATCTTCCGCAAAGTTGTCCCGATTGCGCTTCTGAGAACACCAAGAGGATTATCGTAGACGTAGGATTTATCTTGAAAGGTGACGATTGGCCAGGCAAGAACATACGCATTGACGGCCAGATGAGAACAAAGAACAAAAAACTGAAGGTCAAGGAAGACGAGCAGAAAAAAGATGCGCCACTTGCCAAACTTGTCCCCAATGTTGAGGGGGAAGAGGCTGAGTCCTGGTCAGATGCAAAAAATATGGCCGCCAGCAAGGGCAAGGACACGTCTTCATATGAGCCTTTGGTGCAGAAAGAAAAATCAGGGGATCTTTGATGGCTAGAGACGTACCCAGTGTAATTAGGCGTGAGCCCCATTTGATCGATCTTGCGATCCCCATAGAACCTGGTGTGACAAGATATCGTATTTTGGGCAGTCAAACATTGAATGGTGCCTACGGAAACGCGCATGGGGTTCCTGGGCCTGCGGTTCCAACAACGATCTTGGAAGCTCAGTCCGGGGAATACTTCAGATCACCTTCGGTTCGACGACGTAGGCCGTCCCCCATTGTGGAAGAGTCCTTCCGCAACCAAACGCGCATCATGTTTGATATCATGGACTACCAAGGCCCCGGTAATCCCTTGCCCGTAGACGATCAGCCCTTATTTCTCAGGATGCAGAAGTTCCATGTTGCAACAGGGGCGTTTCTCCCACAAGGTCCGATTCTGATAGTTCCGGCACCAGGATTCTTCAACACAAGATACCCGTCATTTAGCTGCTCAGGATCGGCACCAGGGATTTTGTGTCAGTTTGGTGGCGTGATGCCCGCAGATGCGCTGCACATTGTATTCACAGCGGCAGTAAGTGCGATCACATTTGAAAACTTGAACGCCGCAACGTCGATGATGATTTCGTTTAACAAAAAAATGACAACTATGGAACTTGCCGGTGCGGGGTTGTTTACGCACAATGGTGAGTTGGACGAGATCTTGTTTGGATCACCTTTGAACAACGTAGCAATTAATTTTTCGTTCGCCGCCCGCTTTGTTAATGCGGGGTGACGCTTGGTATTTAGCTTATACTCCTTTCTAGGTTAGAAATTGGAGTGTAACGGGATTCAACTCAAGGGAGTGCAATCATGCCCTATATCTGTTTAACACGAACCGACTTTTCTGCGGGGGTACTTCAGATCCTTGATCTGAAGCCCAACACATCACAACGTTCCTTGATCTATGACCCACCGGGGCAGACCAAGTATGTGTCATTCCGAGTCCAAAACGACACAGTGACGACACATCAACCCGGTGGTGGTGGTACCGCGATTCTTACGCTGGCCACGACTCGTGGTTTGGCCTCTTATTTGATCGACACCGTGGAGGACACCCCCAACGGTGATGCGCTCACAGCGGTACAGGCAAACACAATTGCCGGGAACATTATCACCAACCTTTTGGATGCTGCAATCCCTGCCACAACGGCAGCGATCAACGCCCAAATTGCAGCGGTTGTTGCTGGCTCTGGGATTGGTCTGGGTAACTCCACAGCCACCCTCCTGGGATTCCTGCGCCTGTTTGCAGGAGATGAATACGTGTTGCCCTGGAACTCCATTGTGGACACCAATGGCACCACATTCAATGCCGCTGTTCTTGGATCGTTCAACACACGAATCCGCCATACCTACCCCAGTGGTTCCTTGCAGATCTCTTTGGGTGCTGGGCATTTGTCGGAGTTCATCAAACCAACATTCACCTATGTTGGAGTCGCTGGCCGGGCAGTTGTTGTCTATAATGATGATGGTACTGTTTTAGGCTAAGGAGCAAAGTTATGGCAGACCTCGCTTACATTTGTCTTCGTCGGAACGATATCCCGCAAGGTTCCTTGCAGATCACCGACCTGAAGCCCAACACATCACAACGGAACCTTATCTATGATGGTGTTGGACAAACCGGCTACGTGCTTCCGTCGCACACGCCTCAAAATGCCGCCATTACGGCACTCGTTCCCGGCGATCCTGATGGTGGTGGTGGTAACGACCATTTGGTCACTGGTGTCGCTGAGTATGGCCTCCAGGCTTATTTGCGTGACCGTGTCAACGTCAACCCTGGCGTGTTGGACAGGAGCATGACTGTGGCCGAGGCCCTGGCTTGTGCCAACGCCATTGTTGATCGTATGTCGGCAGGGCAGAGCCTTTTGTTGGCCGACATCAACGTCATCCTGAACGCGAACTGCGCCGGTGCGGACAATGATCTTGAAGGCACCGCCGGTACTTCTTTTGGTACCGTGATCGACATCTTGTCGATCCTGGCAGGTCAGGTGTACGAGGTACGTGCCAACACAGTCATCGAGTTGTTGGCTGGCCCCGTATGGCGGTCGTTAGCCCAACGTGTGGCAGCCATCGCCACCAACACGGCCAACTTCTTCTCAAGTGGTGCCTTTGTAGCGGCCACGGCCACAACCTTTCGTGATTTCCGTACCTACTACCGAACTGGTGCGCTGAACATTTCGTTGGGTGAGGGCGTCCTCAGCACCTTGATTGATCCTCTTTGGGTTTGGTTGAACCCCAGCTTCTACTACACCAACGTGGTTGCTGGTCGCCAACGTGCTTTGACCCTTCGGACAACCGCCCAGGATATCCCAGCAACGGGTGCCGCCGCTGCCATCGTCCTGTACGATGATCTTGGCAACGTGCTGACATAAGACTGCCCCTCTGCATTTGCATGGGTTAGATGTATCTATATAAATTTGTTTACCCTGGAGGCCCCCGATGAGTAACACACGGGTTGATGGCCAGTATCGAACTTCGGACCTCTATTTTGCGGCGTTCCTCAAAACGGCTGGCGTTATATTAATTGATGCCGTTAAAGAAGAGGGGCGCACACAATTTGTTTTCGAGAAGTCCGATTCCATCCCTGACCTCAAGCGTGGCTTTTTCAATAGATCAGCCAAGGTGGTGGCCCTCGATTATGCCGATGATATTCGGTCACTGAAATCGATGACCTTCACCATTTGAAGGACACGGATATATGTCAAGTTTACGGAACAGGATTATCAAGCTGGCATACAACAACAAAGACCTTCGGTCAACGTTGTTGCCCTTGGTGACAGACAAACAGTCTGCCAACAACCCAATCCTTGAAGCTGTCCTCGACCTGATCCCTTATCGCGAACACCAGGACTTGTACACCTTGATGGAAGCACAAGACCTTGAGGCGATGGATTGGTTCTTTGAACACCACCGGATCAAGAACCACCCGGCTGTTCGTAAGTTTATGCAAACCCAAGGGTACTGAGATGCACAACTTGCGCTCACAGGTCATTAAACTGGCCTACGAGAGAAAAGACCTTCGGCCCTACTTGCTCCCTGTCTTGTACGCAAAAACGTCAGGAACGGCCCTGGATTTCTCGCTGGGCGGCTTTTTGGCCGGTACCATCAGAATCGAACGGGCCACCAGAGAAGCTGACGGCTACTCTCTGCCAGGTAAATACATCTCGGCTATGGGAACACAGATCCCGTTCAAAGCAAATTACAGAAATGGCTACCTGTACGTAGATCGCGTTGATCGGCGGTATGAGTCTAAAGTAAAGGCTGCTTTGGCCAAGGTAGCCCCCAAGATCAAGGCCCATTTTAGATTGTAGGCCTTGGATAGAGGTATTACATGAGTAATCTACGAAATCGTGTGATCAAGCTAGCCTACGAGAAAAAGGAACTTCGGCCTGTTCTCCTGCCGCTCTTGAAAGAAGCACAGTTCAAAGAACTGAATTTCCCAATAGGGTGGATGGGTCTCGGTGGTGCGATTAACGTAAAGGGCAGTCCGTTTGAGGGCAATCCATATACACACGAACCGGGAACGTACATCGCAGCAAATCTCAGCGGTGGCCCGTCGTTCTATGCCAAGTATGTTGGGCGTGGGCAGTTCTCAATCACCAACGGCGGCTCCAGCAAAGCTCAAGCTGCCTTGAACAAAGTAGGCCCCGAGATCGCGAAAGCCTACAAGCTACGATAGGGCATCCCCCTTTCTGTTGTTGCCCGTCCGTAAGCTCTTGCGTAAAGTAGTACTCCCTCAAGATCGCAATTCATCCTATACTTTCCAATAAGTGAACACCCCTGTTTTGATCAGGAGCTAACGATATGGCGACTCAATACTTCCCCGGACAAGTCCTCCAAAGAGGTGATCTTGACCTCTATCTGGTTGACAGCAACCAGAACCCCATCAACGCTTACGAAATTACCTATGCCCTCTATTATGTTGATCCAACAACCGGGCAAGAGGTCTTGATCGGTAGCCCACAGCGCATACCAGTCAACCCTAGACTCGGGGCGTACTATGCCGCCTTGATGGTTCCACCGTCAGCTACCCTTGGCAACTACAGGATTCGCTGGACGATCAGACAAACGGCGGGCTCCCCCGCACAAACGGTTGTCCAAGAGTTTGAGGTCATAGATCAAGACTCGGCGGCTGTCCTATACTCGGATGTCGAGAAAAGTTGCATCCGTAAGCTCAGGATCTTACTAAGGGACCAATGGCCCGATAAATACTATCACTTCAGGCCACCTGAGCATGAAGGCGTCATCGGCAAGTACAACAGAGTCTTTGGGTACATCTGGGACGACTACGAGCTTCTGGAGTACCTTCAGCGGGCCGTTGATTGGTGGAATATGTTCCCACCAAATACAGGAAACCTCTGCACCTTTGAGGCGATCCTCCAACATAAACCTGAATGGTGCACCGCCATCCTCTGGGCTGCCATCACTCACGCACTGTTCGCACTTGCAATTAATTGGGTTGCGGACGAATTTGACTATAGTATCGGTGGCATCAGCCTTTCAATCGAAAAATCCTCCAAATATGAATCTCTCAAGTCTAACGCGGAAGGTCAATTCGACAAGGCCACCGAGGCAAAATCGAGAACTGTTAAAGTGTTTATGGGTTTACAGCAGCCTCGCTTCGGCATCGGCGTGAGGTCGGCATTCGGACCAGCCGTAGGACGCGGGGTTTTATCTCCCCGCAGTTTCGTTGGTTAATCAACCACTTACGTAATAAAATTTGACAAACACACTTCGTTATTGGTACTATAACGCGGAAGGGATGTGTTGCTATTCCAGATTGACTAGCACACTTTTGTCCTAATGCGGAAGGGATGTGTTGCGATACCAAAAGGAGGTGTCTTATGTCTAAAGTTAATTGCCCTGCGTGCGGTAAGGAGTTGTCTATTAAGGGGTTACCTGGTCATACCAACTCTTGTTCTCAGTGGCCTGGTCGAATTGGTACCCCGCCGTCTGAGTTCAACTTCGACAAACATTTTAAGAGGGGTTTATTTGCGGAAGATCAGGCGGAGGGGGTTGACTACGTCCAGTGTAAGCTGTGCCTCGCAGAAAGTAAAGACTTCCGTAAGCGCATCCTC